>ERZ779669.120-NODE-120-length-48416-cov-8.463369_pt1 | contig 48416 bp, 60 predicted proteins | sample MGYA00511372_ERZ779669 | MGnify/ENA primary metagenome ERZ779669 (study PRJEB29588, sample SAMEA1967891) | human gut metagenome | biome: human gut; feature: human-associated habitat; material: faeces | place: Denmark | collected 2008/2010 ... | reverse complement strand
TAAAACAAGAATTAGAACTTGACTTTTACGAACCGAAATGCTATAATATACACGAATAATTATGGCATAGATGTGGCGCATGATTGCGAGAGCGAAAAGCTCAAACAGTCATGCGCCATTTTCAATTTCTGAGGAGAGGAGGGACAGTCTTGGGAAACGAAATCGACACTTCCAAGCCCATGAGCGAGACTCGGCAAATGAGTGGCAGACGGGTTATCAAATCCAGCGTGAAGGAAATCACGGACGGGAATGTGGTCGAGGTCTTGCAGAAAGCTCTCAGCGACCACGCTTTCAACCGAAGCGAGATTGATTACCTGTGGAACTACTACAAGGGCAAACAGCCGATTTTGAATCGGAAAAAGGATGTCCGTCCTGAAATCTGCAACAAGATTGTGGAGAACCGGGCAAACGAGATTGTCTCCTTCAAGGTCGGCTACCTGTGCGGTGAGCCGATTCAGTACATCGGTAGAAGCACCGAGGAGAGCGTCACCAAGGGCATTACCGCCCTGAACGAGCTGATGTTCGCTGAGGATAAGGCCACGCAAGACCAAGAGATTGTGGAGTGGCAGATGATTTGCGGAACCGCTTATCGTCTGGTTCTGCCCGATGAACCCAACGAGGAAGACGAGTCCCCGTTTGAAATGTACACCCTTGACCCCCGTGACACCTTCGTTGTGTACTCCAATGAAATCGGGAATAAGCCCCTGATGGCAGTGAAGTACAGCAAGGACGAGAACGAGGTCACGCACTACTCGGTCTACACCGAGAACTACTACTGGTTGATTGACGGAGACATCATCAACAAGGCCGAGTCCAAGTCCCATGCGCTGGACATGATTCCCATTTTCGAGTACCCGGCGAACAATGCTCGGCTCGGCTCTTTCGAGATTGTTCTTCCCCTGCTGGACGCAATCAACAATGCGGAGTCCAACCGCATGGACGGCGTGGAGCAGTTCATTCAGGCGTTCTGGAAGTTCATCGGCTGTCGCATTGAGAAGGAGAAGTTCAAAGAGTTTCTTGAGGAGGGCGCAATCCTTGTGCCGCCCAACGACAGCGGCGGGAACATTGATGTTGACCTCGTGGTGAAGGAGCTGAATCAGGTTCAGACTCAGACGCTCAAGGACGATTTGTACAACGCTGTTCTCACTATCTGTGGTATGCCGAACCGCAACGGCGGTACTTCTACCTCTGACACGGGGGCGGCGGTACTCCTGCGAGACGGCTGGTCTCTTGCGGAAGCGAGAGCCAAGGACAGTGAACACATGTTCAAAAAGGCAGAGAAGAAAATGCTCAAGCTGGTTCTTCGTATCTGCCGTGACCTGTCCGAGAACATCAACCTGCGGTTGAAAGACATCGAGTTGCAGTTCACCAGACGCAACTACGAGAACATCCAGAGCAAATCGCAAGTTCTGGTGTCCATGCTCCAACAGCCGAAGATTCACCCCCTTCTGGCGTTCCAGCATAGCGGCTTGTTCGTTGACCCGGAGAGAGCATACACCCTGAGTATGAAGTATTACGAGGAACAGCAAGAGAAGCTGGCGCAACAGCAGAAGACGGCTCAGAACAACACCGATGGTTCGGGAAATCCGAACGGTTCTGACGAAGACGAATAATTAAAGCGGTTTTCCGCTTGGTTATGGTGAGGGAACACCTTAAAACGCAACAGGGAGACAACCCTTCAAACAGAAATCCGTGTAGAGTGAACTACCTATGAAACGCAAGGAGGAAAACACAATGAACCTTAAAGAAGTGCTTGGGGACGCTTACAAGGAGGGTATGACCTTTGAGGAGGTCGAAGCCACTCTGGAAAAGGTGAATGTCCCGGAAGACAATTCCGCTGAGATTGAGCGTCTGAAAAACGCTCTGTCCAAGAGCAATAGCGAAGCCGCTGGCTATAAGAAACAGCTCAGAGAGAAAATGACCGAGGACGAGCAGAAGAAGCAGAAGGAACAGGAGGAGCGTGAGGAGCTTCAAAACAAGTACGACAAGCTCCTGCGTGAGTCTATTATCGCCAAGAACAAGGCGAAGCTGGTCGCTCTCGGCTACGATGAATCCCTCGCCGATGAAACGGCTGAGGCTATGGCTGATGGTGATTCCGAGAAGGTCTTTGCCAATCAGCAGAAGCACTTGACTTCCTTTGAGAAGAAGGTTCGTGCGGAAGCTCTCAAGAATACACCGAAACCTACCCCCGATGGGGATTCCAAGACCATGACGCTCGAAAAGTTCCGAAAGCTCGACCCGGCAGAGCGTCATAAGTTCTATACGGAACACCCTGACGAGTACAAAGAACTTTATGGAGGTAAAGAATAATGGCACACAAGATTTACGATAACTTCTATCTCTCCAACGAGATTGAAGACCAGTACAACTCCCACCTGAACCTGCAACAGTTCTGCACGGTGGACAACAGCCTTGAGGGACAGGCCGGTATGACCCGCAAAATCAATGTCTACAAGGCCACCGATGGCACTGAGAAGCTGGAAATGGGCAGTGGCAACACCAAGTCCATCGAGGTGAGCTACACCCCGGAGGAGTACAAGATTCTGCTGGCGCAGAACCGCTTCGAGTACTATGACGAACAGGCCATGACCGACCCCATGCTGGTGCCTGTCGGCGTTCGTCACATGGGTACTGACATGTTCAACACTGTCAATGCCGACATCTACGGCGAGTTCAAGAAGGCCACGCAGGTGGTTGTTACCAGCGGCTTCAATTTTGACTGCTTCGCTGACGCTCAGAGCGTTCTGAACCTTGAGAACCTTGAGGGCGTGTCCATCTTCGCCTTTGTCTGTGCGGCTGACATGGCTGACATCCGCAAGGCTCTGAAAGACACCTTGCAGTATGTCGAGAAGTTCGCTGTGAGCGGCTATGTCGGCACTGTTGCCGGTGTGAACCTGTACACCAAGAAGGACGCTGTGACAGGCACTATCATCATCGGCACTCGTGAAGCCGTCACCCTGTTCAACAAGAAGGGTGTCGAGGTTGAGCAGGTTACTGCCAACAACCGTTCCGAGACTGCGGCGAACACCCGTCTGAACACCATCTTCTCTCGGAAGTACTATCTTGCCGCTCTGACTGACGAGACCAAGGCTGTGAAGATTACCGTCTCTCCCGGCGTGTAATCGAAGTGGAAATGGAGGACAGAAATGTATCGAGTAATCAGCCCATTCCGGGATTTGAAAAATGATGAACACCACTACGCTGTCGGTGATGTGTACCCCGTGGAGGGGTACAAGCCGACCAAGGCTCGTATCAAGGAGCTGGCTGAGGGGAAGAACCCGCTGAACCGTGTGTTCATTGTGGAGGAACCCTCTGAGGAAACCGCCGTAAGCGAACCTGAGCCGGAACCCTCTGAGGAAACCTCGGACAAAAATGATTGAGAAGGAGGTGCGACAACATGACTCAGGAGGAAAAGCTGACCGCTCTCAAGGTCATGGTAGGAAGTTCTGACTCTGACGAAGTGTTGTCCACCTACCTCACTTTTGCGGGGAGCAAGATTATTGCGAAAGCCTATCCCTACCAGAACGACATAAGCGAAGTCCCGGCGCAGTACGCACACCTCCAAGTGGAGATTGCGGCGTACATGCTGAACAAACGAGGAGCTGAGGGGCAGACCTCTCACACCGAGAATGGTGTGTCGAGAACCTACGAAAACGGTGATGTCCCTGCTTCCATGCTGAAAGCGGTCATTCCGCACTGCGGGGTGGTTTGATGAAGTGTATGAGCAGGAACAAAACCAAGTTCTTCTATGCGCTGTATGAGGGCAAGACCCCTATTACAGACGAGTATGGCAATGTGACCGGCGAGTATGATGTCCAGCACGGTAAGCCCACTGAGTTCTACGCCAACATTTCGGCGGCGAAGGGCGAAACGCAGACCCGTCAGTTCGGGGAGAACGAGTCCTACGACAAAGTGATTGTCATGGACAGTGACGCTCCCCCGATTGATGAATATGCGGTGCTTTGGGTTGACCTCACGCCACAACTGGACGAAAACGGCTCTCTTGCGGTGAACGAGAAGGGTGAAATCATCACCCCTCATGACTACATCGTGAAGAAGGTTGCTAAGAGCCTGAATGTGGTGTCGCTGGCGATAAGCAAGGTGAGTGTCAGTGGGTAAGAAGGTTATTCGTATCAGACTGTCCGAGAAGGACATTGACCGAGCTATCAAAGAGCTTGAGCAGTACAAGCGGGAAATCATTCGCAAGACGGAACTTCTTCGGAAGAAGATTGCCGAGCGGATTGGAACTCTCGCTCAAAGCGGCTTCAACGGTGCAGTCGTTGACGATTTGACCGATGAAAGCGGCGGGGTGAGAAAAGCCGAAGTGCAGGTCTCCATTGACGAGCGAGAAAATGTCTCGGTCGTTATCGCCGCTGGCGAGGACGCTGTGTGGGTGGAATTTGGTGCTGGCGTTTACCACAACGGTTCTGCTGGCAGTTCTCCTCACCCGAAGGGGGCTGAGCTTGGTTTCACCATTGGCGGCTACGGCAAGGGCATGGGCAAGCGAAAAACATGGGGGTTCTATGAGGACGGTGAACTTAGACTGACTCACGGCGCACCCGCTGTCATGCCCATGTACAACGCCATGAAGACCGTCTGTGATGAAATTGCGAGTATTGCGAAGGAGGTGTTTCAGTGATTGACCTTGAAACCGAGATTTTCAACGAGGTGTCTGGAAAAGTACGGGAAAAGTACCCCGACATCTTCATGACCGGCGAGTATGTCAAGACACCGCCCTCCTTCCCGTGCGTATCGCTCGTTGAGGTAGACAACGCCACATTCCGAAACTCGCAGACCACCGAGGGCAAGGAAAACCATGTGGCGGTCATGTACGAGCTGAATGTCTACTCCAACCGCACGAAGGGAAAAAAAGCTGAGTGCAAGGAAATTGTGGGATTCATTGATGAAATCCTGATGGAGCTGAACTTCACACGCACCATGCTTGAACCTGTCCCCAATCAGGACAATGCGACAATCTATCGTATGCTCGGTCGATACCGAGCTGTCATATCCAAAGAAAAAACGATTTACAGGAGGTAACATATCATGGCAATTTCTACCTACAAGATTTTTCTCATGCAGAAGAATGAGGAAACATGGGAGAAACTGATCGACATTAAAGAGTTTCCCGACCTCGGCGGCGCACCCGAAATGCTGGAAACCACCACCCTGTCTGACAATATGCAGACTTACATTCCGGGTATCCAGTCTCTTGACGCTCTTGAGTTCACTGCGAACTACACCAAAGAGGACTTTACCAAGCTGAAAGCCCTCGAAGGTCAGGAGAAGGACTATGCCGTGTGGTTTGGCGGCACCGGCGAGGGTGGCACCCTGACTCCTACCGGCACTGACGGTAAGTTTGAGTTCAAGGGTCAGCTTTCCGTGTTCCCGGTTGGCGGCGGTGTCAACGAGGTCGTTGACATGACTATCACTATCGCACCGTCTACACCTATCACTGTTGGCGCAGACGCATAAGAATTTTTAGGAGGACAGAAACATGGCAAAGCAGTTGACTTTCACCTATGACGGCAAGGATTACACGCTGGAATTTACCCGCAGAACGGTTGCGGAAATGGAGAAGAAGGGCTTTATCGCTTCCGACATCACGGACAAGCCCATGACTACTCTCCCCGCACTGTTCGCCGGTGCGTTCCTTGCCCATCACCGTTTCGTCAAGGAAGACATCATCAACGACATCTATTCCAAACTTACCAAGAAGGAAGACCTTATCGGCAAGCTGGCTGAAATGTACAACGAGCCGATTCTGGCTCTCGTTGAGGAGCCTGAGAAAGCCGAGGGAAACTTGGACTGGACAGCGACTTGGTAAGTGGTTCGCTGTCCTCCACTGAGGGGAGTGGTGGTAGTTCTGCCACTGCTCCCCTCTCTACTTACACCGAAAAGTTCAACGAGTTGTTCCCCCACTATCTTGCCATTGGCATGAGCGAGGAACAGTATTGGGACAAAGACAGTATGCTCGTGGTGGCATACCGTAAAGCGGAAGAACTCAGAGTGAATCGCAGAAATCAGGAAATGTGGTTACAGGGTGCGTACTTCTATGACGCTCTGTGCCGAGTTACCCCCGTTCTCCACGCTTTTGCCAAAAAAGGAGCAAAGCCTGTTCCGTATCTCTCGGAAGCCTACGCACTCACTGAGAAGCAGGTGGAACTCAGAGAGGAGGAACATGCCAAGGGCGTGTACGACAAGGGTAAGCGCATGATGGAAGGATTCATGGCAAGCCACAATAAAAAGTTTGAAGGGAAGTGAGCATTATGTCTACGACAATCGAGCAGTTGGAGCTTGAAGTACAATCTAATTCTACATCTGCCGTTGGCGGCATAGACGCACTTTCCGAGTCTCTTAGACGGCTGAAAGCCGCAACCGCTCCCGTAAGCAAGGGCGGCGTTGGCCTTGGCGCACTGTCGAACTCTCTCAAGAAGTTCAGTCAGAGCGTTTCTGGCCTGACAGGGCTGACCCTTGCACGGGAGCAAGTACAAGGACTGGTGGACGCACTCAAACCCTTGGAGAGCGTCCAAAAGTCTGGCTTTGGTTCTCTCGCAAACGGGCTGGACAAGCTCGTGAAACTCGCTCCTCAGATTGACACCGTAACGGAGTCTTTGAGAAAGACCGACCTTGACTCTTTTGCCGAACAGTGCAATCGAGTTGCTACTGCCATTACCCCTCTGGCTACGCAGATGGAAAAGGTGGCGGCTGGCTTCTCTGCGTTCCCGGCAAGAATCCAGAGATTGCTCAAGAGCAATACAAGCCTTGCGGCAAGCAATACGGTACTCGGCAAATCCTATGTGAACCTCGTCGCAAAAATCAGCTTGGCGTACATGGGCATGAGAAGGATTGCCGGTGTTATCGCAAGCTGGATTACTGACTCCAACAGCTACATTGAGAACATGAACCTGTTCAATGTGTCTATGGGTCAGTTTGCGAAGGAAGCGCAGAATTATGCGGAGCAGGTCGGCGAAATCATGGGTATCAACCCCGGCGAGTGGATGCGAAATCAGGGTGTCTTCATGACGATTACCGATGGTTTTGGCGTTGCGAGTGACCGGGCGTACATCATGAGCAAGAACCTGACCCAGCTCACCTACGATTTGGCTTCGTTCTACAATATCAGCACCTCTGACGCTTTCCAGAAGTTGGAGTCTGGTATCTCTGGTGAGCTTGAGCCGCTTCGTAGACTCGGCTATGACCTGTCTGTGGCTCGTCTGCAACAGGAAGCCTACAACCTCGGCATTGACGGAAGCGTTACGAGCATGACTCAGGCTGAAAAGGCCGAGTTGCGTTACTATGCTATCATGACGCAGGTTACAAACGCTCAGGGCGATATGGCTCGTACTCTGGAAGCCCCTGCGAACCAACTTCGTATTCTGCAAGCGCAGGTGGAACAGGCCACTCGTGCCTTGGGCAACCTTTTCCTCCCGATTCTGAAAGCCATTTTGCCTTATGCAATCGCACTGGCAAAAGCAATTCGGATTGTCGCTGAGATTATTGCCAGCTTCTTCGGGGTTTCGATTCCAGAGTTCGATGTGGGAGCGGACGCAATCGGCGGTGTGGCAAGCGGCGCAGGTGAAGCGGCTGACGGTTTGGGAGACGCTTCCAAGAAAGCGAAGGAGCTGAAAAACGCACTGCTCGGTATTGACGAGCTGAATGTTATCTCCCCTCCTGAGGACAGCGCAGGTGGAGGTACAGGTCTCGGCGGTATTGGCGGTGGCGGTCTCGGCTTTGAGCTTCCCACCTATGACTTCATTGGAGACGCAGTGAACGAGCAGGTGGACAAAATCATGGCGAAGATTAAGCCCTTCCTCGATTGGGTAAGGGAGAACATTGATGAAATCCTCGCCGGTGTCGTTGCCATTGGTGCGGCTTTCCTCGCTTGGAAGATTGCCAAGGGTGTACAAGATTTCCTGCGGTGGCTGTCCACCATGAAGGGCTTCAACATCGTAGGCAGTATCGGTTTCAAAATTGCGGGGCTTGGCCTGTTCTTGGACGCATGGAACACCATGAAAGAAGCTATCCAAGACATCATGGCAAATGGCGCAAACTTCACCAATGTCACCAAGCTAATCAGCGGCTTTGCGGAAGCTCTCGGTGCGGCGTTCCTCCTGTTCGGCAACATCAAGATGGCGGGGGCAATGCTGGTTATCTCCGGGCTGACTGGTATCGTCTCTGCTATCAGCGACATGGTGAACAACGGTGTGAACTGGGACAATGCACTGTTCCTTGTGAAGAATCTCGGCCTGTTCCTGAGCGGCTTGGGTCTGCTGACCGGCAACACCCAGCTCGGCGGCGTTGGCCTGATTATCGCTGGCGCAACCCTGATTGTGGACAACCTCAAGGGGTTCATCGAAGCAATCCGAACCGGCGATTGGTCTGGCGTGGACGCTGTGGAAGTAGCCGCAGGTGCGCTGATGATGGCTGGCGGGTTCATTCTCGCCCTCAAGAAGCTGGACGATCTGAAAGACAGTGCAAACGCTGGACAGGCGGCACGGCAAGCTCTTGAGACGGTCACTACGACCACCACCAATCTGGACACCACCATCAACACGGGGCTTTCCCCGAAGCTCAAGTCTCTGGCAAAGAACCTCGGTATGAGTCTGGTCGTAATCGCCGAAGTTGCGGCGGCGGCACTGCTCGTTGTGGGCGCAATCGCTCTGATGGGCAAGGGGCTGGAACAGGTCGGTATCGCTTGGGAGCCGGTCATTGCCAACGGTGGAACTGTGGCAACGGCAATCGGTGTCGGTACGGCGGTCTTGGCGGCTGTCGGTCTGGCGGCGTATGCCCTCGGCACTGGCGGTACGACCGTTGCGCTGAACATCGGCATTGGCACGGCTATCCTGCTGGAACTCGGCGTTGCCGCTGGCCTGTTCATCGTTGAGATTTGGGCAATCGGCAAGGGCTTGGACGAAATCGGACAGGCTTGGGAACCCGTGCTGAACAACGGTGAGCGAATTGCCACTGCAATCGGTGTTGGCACTGGTCTGCTGGTCGCAATCGGCGTTGTCACGGCGGCTCTCGGTGCGGCTACAGTCGCTTCTGCGGGTCTGTTGCCGCTGGCAATCGGGCTTGGCACGGCACTGCTCGTGGAGCTGGCGGCGGCGTTCATTCTCTTTGTGGAGAGTCTGGTCGCAGTGGCAAACGAGCTGAACTACAGGCTCGACCCGCCGCTGATGGCTTTGAACGAAAAGCTCCCCGGTCTGTCCAGCAACATGAGCGATTTCGTGGACTTCATGACGGAGTTCGCAGGTCAGGTCGTTCGGTACACGGAAGTGTCTGCCATTGCGGGTCTGAGCGCAACGATTGACACGATTATTGGTTGGTTCACGCAAGACCCGATTGACAAGCTGGCAAACGATGTGGAGGACATTTCCGAGCAAACCTCCAACCTCAACACCAAGCTGGAAGTTGCCGTCCCTGAGTTGCAGACCGCCGCTACCCTGTTGCAGAACTACAAGAACCTGCTGACGCAGATTGAAAACCTCTGCAACAACAATGTGGAGCTGTCCACCGGCATGTTTGTCAACATGAAGGAGGTCGGGCAGAATCTCGTCACTGGATTCGTTGACGGTATTCAGTCTAAGTCGGGTGACTACAGCAATGCGGCGAGAACCTTGGTGGAGGGCTTCAAGACCCAGCTCAGTGCCAGCTCTGAGACCTGCAAATCCACGGTGATTGCGTGGGCTTCCAATGTGAAGAACTGGTTTACCCAAGCCGGTTACGGCGGTATCAACCGCAACACCTTCCAGAACTATGCCAAGGACATCGTGAGTGGCTTTGGCTCTGGTATCACTGGCTCCTACAACAACTGCAAGTCCAGCATGACTGCATGGGCAAGCAACACCAAGAGCTGGTTTACGGAAATCGTCTCCCGCAATGCGTTCTACAACATCGGCAAGGATGTTGTGAGCGGTTTCAATGCGGGTATCAATGACTTCTATGACACCACTGCACCGTATATGCGCAAGTGGGCAAATGCGGCGAAAAACGCATACAAGGCGGCGTTGGACTCCAATTCCCCGTCCAAGGTGTTCATGCGGATTGGCGAGGACACCGTTCTCGGCTACAACCTCGGTATTTCCAACCTCGGAAGCACCACGAAGGATGTCGTGAACACTTGGGCAAAATCCTTCACCAGCGTAAGCCCCGTCATGCGCTTCGCCGTGGACACCTCTGCTCTCAAGTACTACACCAGCGATTCCTTCTCCAAGTCGGTTTCCGCAGATGTGGTGAACAACAGGAACTTCTCTGTGACTGGCTTCAATGAGGGCATGGAGGAGTTCTATCGAGAGTATATCGAACCCACCCTGTCTCAGATGGCAGACGATATGCGCCGACAGGCCGATAAGAACGAGCAAACCATTGTTCAAATCGGGAACCGCACTGTCACTGACGCTGTAACCACCCAGCGCAAGGCCAACGGTTATGTGTTCGTGAAGTAAGGAGGTGCGGATATGTCCTATATCGCAATCAACGGCTATGAGTTGCCCCCTCCCAAGCGAGGGGTGCGACCCATTGTGACAACGGTTGTGGACGCTGGCAGAAACGCCAACGGAGCCGTTGTCGGTCAGCGTGTGGGTCGAGACCAGTACAAGATTGACGGTCTTGAGTGGCCTTGGCTCACCGCTGAACAGTGGTCGCAGATTCTCAACGCACTCAGCAATTTCTTTGTCTATGTGACATTCGTAGACCCCGTCAGCAATTCCCGGAAGACCATCAAGATGTACCCCGGTGATAGGACGGCTGAACCCTATTGGGCAGACAGTAGCGGAAAACCGACACACTACAGGAATTGTAAGGTGAATCTGGTGGACTGCGGCGAGTAAGGAGGGATTTTATGCAGAAGGTTTCCAAGGCATATAGAGACAGCATGAAGTCCTCTCTCCGAGAGAGAGCATACATCATGCTCTCTTTCGGCCTTATTAACCAAGAAGCACAGGCAAAAGCCACGGTTGAGGATGGCGATTTTGCGTACTACGCAAACGCCAAAAATGTACTCGGCGAAAAGAGTGACGATACGGTCTATGCAACGCTTGAGGAGAACTTCACGAGAGTGGACGGCTCCATGTTCTTTCTTCCGAGGGAGAACCAGTCGGGTGCATACCTCGACACGGGCATTATCAGCGAAAAGCTCCTGACGGAAGCTATCTTCGAGCTGACAATCAACCTGAACATCGTAGCGACCGATTTCAAGGGTATCACCATCAATTTCGGAGAAAACTACCCGGTTGACTTCGACATGGTGAGCAGTAGCGGACAGGTTATCGAGTTCCGGGGGAACGACCAAGCGGTGTTCTCCACTGAGGAAGTGTTGACCAACACCACGCAGGTGAAGCTCGTGTTCTACACGATGAAGAACCCCAAGAGCCGTGTTCGTATCTACTCCATCCGCTTCGGCTACGGCTTGGTCTACTACAACCAAGATGTCATGAGTTCCACCCTTGAGAGCTATGTGTCTCCCATCGGTGCGGATGTGCCGCAGATTGATTTCTCGGTACAGCTCAAGAACTACGACCACTACTTCAATGTGGACAATCCCAAGTCTGCAATCAACTTCCTCGAAACCGGGCAGGAAATGGAAATCTACTACGGCTACCAGCTCCCGGAGACCGGGGAAATCGAGTGGATTCGAGGGAACAGGCTGTTGTGTTCGGAGTGGGAGTCTGACGATTACACCGCCACAATTCGCTGTCAGGACATTTTCAGAAACATGGACTCCGAGTACTACAAGGGAATGTACAACGGCGAGGGTGTGAGCTACTACGAGCTGGCTGAGGATGTACTGAAAGACGCTGGCCTGACGGACTACTACATCGACCCTCAGCTCAAGATTCTTTTCACAAAGAACCCTATTCCGAGGGTGCAGCACAAAGAAGCACTACAGATTATCGCAAACGCTTGCCGGTGTGTTCTCACGCAGACGAGGTTCGGCACTATTCAAATCAAGTCCAATTTCGTCCCGGAAGCAAGCGCAAGCGCAAAGACCGAAGCGGCGTACTCCCATGCAGAAAACATCATGGACGATACCGTGAAGGACGAGTACGCTTCTCTGAATACGAATTACACCACGGCTGACGGGACGATGTTCTTCCTGCCCCGTGACCTCAGCGGCAAGAGCTTCAACACCGGCTTCGTTTCTGCGGAGCTTTCTGATGAAGACGGGCTGTTCACAAAGAATCCAGTGGTCACGATTGAGCAGGAAGTGGCCTGTATGTACTACGGTGCAAAGTTCGTGTTCGGCAATACGCTCCCTGCGGCGTTTACCATCCGTACTTACAACGATGGTCAGCTCGTGACCGAGTACGAGGTTGGGCAGGACGAAATCGAGCGTGTCACGATACTGCATATCGACCTTGACGATTTCGACACCATGGAAATCGAGTTCACCAAGACCGCTGACCCGTTCAACCGCATTGTGCTGAACAATTTCAGCTTCGGTGACATTACCGATTTCACAATGACCCGAACCGACATGACCTCCTCGCCGAAAGCTATCAAACAGGAGCTTATCAAAGAGGTAATCGTCCCCTGCTACAGCTACCAGAACGGTACTCAGGAGGACAGTCTCGTTGGTGAGGAAGTGGATGTCAAGGCTGGTGATGTGGAGACCTTTTTCATCGGCGAACCCTCCTACGGCTTCCGAGCCGTACTGGAAAACACCACGGGAGGTGTCACCATTGAGGATTCGGGCAACTACTACATCACCGTGCGGTTCAGCGTGACGGGCAAATACCGCTTAGAGATTTACGGTTATCGGTACAAAATCGTTGAGCGATACGCAGTCAAAGCCCTTAACAACCGTGGCAAGACCATCAAGTGGGAAAACCCGATGATGTCTGACATGGGAATGGCGAACGACCTTGCCGAGTGGCTTGGCGATTACTACGCTTCGGGTATCGAGTACGAGTACGACACGAGAGGAAACCCGGAGATTGATGTGAACGACATCGTGTATCAGGAAAACGAGTTCCATAGCAACATGAAGGTGAACATCTACCGACACACCGTCAATTTCAATCAAAGTTTTTCGGGCAAGGTAACTGCCCGAAAGGTAGGAGGTGCGAAATATGGCTTGGCAAACCCCTAAGACAAACTGGCACGGGGCTATTGATTCCGAAGGGAATTACATCGGGGACAGGTTCAATGCGAGTGACTTCAACCGTATCAAGAACAACCTCACCTATCTCCGAGACTTGGCAAGCCGTCTCTATGACGAGTTCTCCATCGTCTCTCTCGGAGAAGACCGCACTCCTGCGGACTACTTCTATGCTGACGAAATCAATCAGCTTGAGGAGAACTTGAAGACAGTGAACAACGGCTCCCTGAACCGTGATTACGGGAACCCTCCAATTTATGTTGACAACGGAAATGTAATGGATTTCCGGGAACTCAACCGATTGGAGGGAGCAATCCTCGACCTTTACGACAGACTCACCAATGAGTTTGAGGGCAGACGGATGTTCAAATGGAACTTTGGAATGAAGGGAGGAGAACTGTAATGGCTTGGGAGCTTTTACCTGTAAATTACACTGACGCTACTTGGAGCGGCCTGAAAAAGTACACTCAGGTCGATAACGATGACGGGACGGTTTCGTTCCAAGATGTGACGGTGTACAGCAACAAGGACAACTCGTTCTTTGGGGCAAAGGAAGCCAACCGCATGAACGAAGCTCTGAACACCCTCATGTCGATGGTGGAGAACGGGACTGACCTGTACACGGCTTTCCAGAACTACTTCGACACGCAGAAGGGCTTGTTCGAGGACACCGCTGACGCTACTCAGGAGGGCTTCACCTCGTATGTGGAAAATCTGGAAGCGCAAGGTGACACCATCATCGAGACCATCAAGACGGACTACCGCAACGAGATTACCGCCTTTGAGAGCCAGCAGGAACAGCTTTTCACCACTTGGTTCGAGTTCATCAAGAACCAGCTCGGTGAGGATGTGGCTGGCAATCTGCAAAACCAGATTGACGCTCTCGAAGTGAAGACGGACGGGTTTGACCCCCGCAAGACCGTCTTTTCCGCTGATGGCGAGACCATCACCGAGACCTACGGCACAAAGAAAATCGAGACCACCTTCGTGTCTGCGAACAAGATTGTCCAGAAGTTGTTCGAGGGTGAGCTGTTGCAGAAAACGAAGACCATCACCTTTAGCAGTGACGGCCTGATTATCAACGAGGAGGTACAGTAATGAGTTGGGCAGAAGCAAAATGGACTGTAGACCAGATTTTGCAGAAAGTTGGGCAAGCCCCCAACAACATGCGAGAGTTCACCGCTTTCGCAAAATCCAAAAACAGTATCGGACTGAGATTTCTGGAACCCGCCGACAGCTATGACAGCGCAGGAAACCTGCTCTGCTCCGTTGGCGGCGTAATGATTCGCATGAGCGAGGAGCAGTACCCCACGAACACCAGCGAGGGTACGCTGGTTATCGACAACAAGGAGCTTGGTGAGTACGCCACCGAGGAGTATGTGGTGGACGGTCTGACCGAGGGCAAGACCTACTACTTCGCCGCTTTCCCGTACTCCACGCAGGGCGTGTTCAATCTCTCCACCAATGAGAGCAACCGGGCTTCTGCGGCTCCCCCCGCCGATGGCGAGACGGCGAATGTCACCATCGAGATTGACGATGATAGCGCATTTACCAGCGTCACCATCACCTGCGTGGACGAGACGGACGGGCAGTATACCAAAACTGCCACCCTCACCAAGACGCAGAAGACCACTTCCTTCACGGTCGCTATCGGTCACACCTATCACATCGAGTACGGGGCGGCTGACGGGTACTCCAAGCCTGATAACACTACTTCCAAAGTGTCTGTGGCAGGTGCGGTATCGAACTACGAAGCCACCTACTACTATTTCACCGCCACCATTGATGTCACCTATCCCGCTGGCGCAACGCTGACCTGCTCCCTGAACGAAACGGTCTACACTGCCACGACCAGCACGGGTACTTATCAGTTCCAAGTCCACGAGGTCGGCACTTGGACGGTGAAAGCAGTGAGCGGAAGCGAGACCGCTTCTGAGCAGGTCGTAATCACCTCTGACGGGCAGAGTGAGGAAGTGGAGCTGTCCTTCGTGAAAATCTACGGTATCAGCAGAGACAAGAGTACTTCGTCCCCCGCTTGGGCGAGAACCGACAACGCTGTCGGCATGACTGCCACTGCTTCCGTGGGTGCAAGCGCAGGTCATAGCGATTTCGACAATGCCATGCCTTGGAAGGGCATTGTGCGTGAAACCCTCTCCACGGGTGATGTGATGGTGAAAATCCCCAAGTTCTGGTATCGCCGTTACCGCTCCGGGAATGTGGAGTATATCAAAATCGCCGACAAGCCCACTGCTGGTTTCTCCGTTCACCCGCTGTTCAATCATGCTGGCAAGGAGTGTGACCACGCCTACATCGGCGCATACAAGACCTCCTCCAACAACAAGTCCGTCAGCGGCGCAAGCCCTCAGGTGTCTCAGACGAGAGCGCAGTTCCGCTCCAATGCCAAGAGCAAGGGCGCAGGTTGGAGCCTGATTGACATTGCGGCACTCTCCGCTGTGCAAATGCTCATGCTGGTTGAGTTCGCCGACAACAATGTGCAGAGCAAAATCGGTAGAGGTTACTGTGACGGCAACAGCGGTTCTCTGAAAACCGGCTCCTGCAACAGTATTCCGAATCTCACTGGCAGACCTTCTGGCACGGACGGCAAGGTCGATGTCGTGTGGAGAGGTATCGAGGGTCTGTGGGGCAATGTGTGGGAATGGGTTGACGGTGTGAACTGGAACAACGGCTCTTACTATGTCTGCAACGACCCGTCCAAGTATGCAGACGATACCGCAAGCAATTACGCCAAACTCTCCTACACGGGTGCTACGAATTGGAGCAGTTCTTACATCACCGAGGAAGGTCTTGACTCTGGCAACAACCCTCATGTCATGCTTCCTGCGGCGGCTGGTAGCGGCAGTGAGTCCACCTATATGTGTGACGGCTGTTGGAGTAGCACTGGTTGGCGGGTGTTCCAGCACGGCGGCGTTTGGTCTTTTGGCTCGGTTTGCGGTCTGTTTACGGCTTATTTGGACGGCACTTCGTCCTATTCCCACTCGAGCATTGGCTCTCGCCTGCTTTATATTCCCTCCTGAGGGGGTGTGGGGGATTCCCTCCCCCACATAAGCAGGTGAAAACGCCTATGTAACGCTACAGCAACACACTAAGGCGAACAGTAATAGCGAGTGTTCCAACACGGCGGCAATTGGAATAATGGCTCGATTTGCGGTCTGTTTACGGCTAATTTGAACAACACTTCGTCCAATTCCAACACGAACATTGGCTCTCGCCTACTTTTGTTAAACGGTCTATCCATCAAAATACTGTCTCGCCGTACCCATTGGTAAAAAATAGTTTGGAGGGATAGGGTTAGTAGGTTCACTCTCGAAAGCCCTATAAGAAACAAAAGCACATGAAAAGGTTTGGCTTTCTCTATGAAAAGGTGGTGTCGGTCGATAACTGTCGGCTGGCTATCCTTAACGCTTCTCAGAACAAGAGGAAGCGGAAGATGGTGAAAGATGTCTGCGACAACTTGGAGGACTACGCAAAAGACCTGTCCGAACGCTTGAGTCGCATGGACTTTCTCTCGCCATACAAGACTCGTTTCATCAAGGACGGTCTGTCTGGAAAAGAACGAGAACTACAAATCCCGGCGTTCTACCCTGACCAATGCGCACACCACGCCATTATGCAAGTCCTCAAGCCTATCATTGAACGGTCTTCCTATCATTGGAGCTGTGCCAACATCCCGAAGCGTGGTATCGACCATGCTTCCAAGGGTGTGGAGAGGGCTACTGTCAGGGACAGAAAACACGCCAAGTACTGCGTGAAGATGGACATAAGCAAGTTCTACCCGTCCATTCCTCACGGCAAACTGAAAGCCCGTCTGCGGGAGAAAATCAAAGACGAAAAGTTCCTGCAAATCATCTTCAAGGTGATTGACTCCCACGAACAAGGGCTTCCCATCGGAAACTACACCTCGCCTTGGCTGGCAGAGCTGTACCTGCAACCGCTGGACAATCTTATCAAGCAGAAGCACAGAATCCGACACTATGTCCGATATGCTGACGATTTGGTACTGATTGACAGCAATAAACGAAAGCTGAGAAAAGCTCTCCATGACATCTTCGAGTTCGTGGGTGAGCTTGGCCTGTCCATCAAGCATGACTATCAGCTCTTTCGTATTCAGCAGTACTGCAAAGATAGGTCAGGCCGCAGAGGGCGAAAGATAGACTTCGTGGGACGATGTTTTGGCGTGGGCTTCACCACCATTCGCAAGCGGAGAGCATTGGCTCTCATGCGGCAAAGCAGGTTTATCCAGAAACTACAGAGAGAAAACCGACCTATCGCATACAGAATCGCTTCCGGGTTTATCTCCCGGTGCGCCTGTTTCAAGCATACCAATTCCTACGCAATGAGGAAGAAGTACTGCGAGACAGTCAACATCAAGAAGTTGAAGGAGGTTATCAGCAATGAGAGTAAGAGGAAATGTCTCTCCCAACTCGCTCACCATTGAGCCGTTCGCACCCATGCCGGGGTATGTGGAAGTGCGTCTGAGGGAGAACATCAAGGACATCACCATGGTCGATGAAATGACCGAGCGTGAAGTCACCATGTTCGAGTATGACGAGTACACTTTCCATCTGGCTGGCAAAGAAGGTCTGCGAGAGGAAATCGAAGGAAACATGAGCAACTGGCTTATCACCGGCAGGACGCTTGAAATCAACGAGGGTGCAAGCATTGTGCAGGACATGAAGGAAGCTCTGGAAATTGTGGGGGTGAGCGTATGAGCATGATTGAACAGGCAAAAGCAATCCGTGACGCTATGGACTACGCAGGTGCGAGTCTGGACGAGGACACCGCCCTGATTTGCGTTGCGCTGTATCGTCCTTGGAAGGTCGGTGTGAACTACAAGGTGAACGACCGTTTCACCTACGGCGTGAACAGCGTGGGAGACCCCCAGCTCTATCGTGTGGCACAGGCTCACACCTCTCAGGACGATTGGAGACCTGACGCTGTTCCTGCCCTGTACACACCCCTCGGTCTCAACGAGGAGGGCTACCCCATCTGGACTCAGCCCATCGGCACACATGACGCATACAACACCGGGGACATTGTCCAGTACAAGGACAAGCTCTACAGGTCGTTGATTGACGGCAATGTGTGGTCTCCCGAAGCCTACCCGCAGGGGTGGGAGGAATACACCCCTACTAAGTAATTTCAGCGAAGGAGAAGCCCGATGGACGAGTTTTTGAAGGTTTTTGGCGATATTACGATTTCCACGGTTGCGGTAGTCATTGTCGCACTGGTATTCCTCTGGAAGTTGTACACCATCGTCAAAAACCACCTGATTGAGAAGTATAAGCAGGAAGAAGAAAAAGAGAAAAAGGTGCAGGAGGTAATCGAACAGGCAAGCAATTATCTGAAGTGGCATGAGCAGAGTGTCAAAATCCAGAAGCAGTTTTCGAAGACCATTGCCGCCATTCAAACGGCTCAACTCAACAATCTGGAAAGCCTGAACCGTTTGGCGAAGATGATTGCCGAGAACGAAGCTACTACATGCCGGTATAGGATTTTACGCTTCAACGATGAAATCCTGCACGAGCAAAAACATACGAAAGAGCATTTCGACCAGATTCTCGATGATGTCACTCGGTACGAGAAGTTCTGCGCCGAACATCCTGAGTACGAGAACAACAAGGCTGTTCTGGCTATCGAGAACATCAAGAGAGTCTATCAGAACTGCTCCAACGAAAACACTTTCTTGTAAGGAGGATTGATAGCATGACTTACGCAAACAGCCCACTCGTGACCTACACCAAGCTCACCTCGAACCATTCCGGGCAGAGAAAGCACATCATTGACACCATCACCATTCACTGCATTGTCGGACAGTGGACGGCAAAGCAGGGGTGCGATTACTTTGCCAACACGGACAGGCAGTGTTCGGCAAACTATGTCGTGGGTAAAGACGGTTCTATCGGCCTGTCCGTTGAGGAAAAGAACCGCTCTTGGTGTTCTGGTGGCACTGACAAGTACGGGAACCCTATCCGGGTAAACGGTATCTCTGGCGCAGACAATGACCACCGGGCAATCACAATCGAGGTGGCGAGTGACACCACCCACCCCTATGCCGTGACAGACCAAGCGTACAATGCTCTGGTCAGGCTGGTTGCAGACATCTGCAAGCGCAACGGCATTAAGAAGCTCCTCTGGAAAGGGGACAAGTCCCTTGTGGGGAAAGTCAGTGAGCAGAACATGACTGTACACCGCTGGTTCGCACAGAAAGCGTGTCCCGGCGATTATCTGTACAACAGACATGCTCAGATTGCCGTAGAGGTCAACAAACTTCTCGGCAATGCTTCCGACACACCCGCACCGCCGAAGCCCCCTGCTCAGAAAACCCTCTACAGGGTGCGTAAGAGCTGGTCTGACACAAAGAGTCAGCTCGGTGCTTTCTCCGTTCTGGCAAACGCCAAGTCTCTGGTGGACAAGAACCCCGGCTACAAGGTCTTTGACGAGAGCGGCAAGGTAGTGTACGAGAAGGGCGGTACTTCCACCGCTTCTGTTCCCTATATCGTGCGTGTGACCGCCACCGACCTGTATATCCGCAGGGGTGCTGGCACGAACTACGGCACGAACGGCTTCATCAAGCCGGGTGTCTACACCATCGTTGAGGAGCAGGACGGTCAGGGTGCTACCAAGTGGGGCAAGCTGAAATCCGGGGCTGGTTGGATTTCGCTTGACTTCGTCCAGAAGCTCTAATGCCACGGCGCAGACGGAAGAAGCAGAAACCCGTTTGGGAGTTCTCCAAGAGAATTGTGGTGGCAGTGTTCGTTATCAACATCGTGGTGATTGCGTTCGCTCTCGTCATGATGTGGCGAACCTGCGACCTCTCTCCGATGGCATATCTCATTCCAGCCGTTGCCGCAGAGACCGCAACGGGGACTGGCTTCTACTACACAAAAGCAAAGGTCGAGAATCGCATTAAGCTGATGAAACAGTACAATGTCGAACCGACTGAGCAATCTTTCAATGAACAAGGAGGATTTTAACCATGATTGACCTTACTCCCATCATCACCGCAGTTCTGACCCTGATTATCTCCCTGATTTCCGCTTTCTTGATTCCCTATATCAAGGCGAAAACCACGGACGAGCAGTTCAAGACCATCAAGCTGTGGGTGCAGGTTGCCGTGCAAGCGGCAGAAATGCTCTATGTGGGCAGTGGCAGAGGTGAGGAAAAGAAGAAATATGTGCTGGATTTCCTCAACAGCAAGGGCTTCACCCTGAACACCGAGGAGATTGACAACCTCATTGAGTCCGCTGTCTTGGAGCTGAAACAGGCCGAGCAGAAGTAGTAAAAGTAGTTCAAAATCGGTTTTTGCGTAAACTTTCTCTATATATGCGCATACTAAGCAAAAGTTACACGCAAAAACCCAAGAACAACTACTTTAACTACTTCGCCAAGAACAAGAACAATAACTTCACACAACAAGAGGAGGTAGGCATAATCAGCCTACCTCCTCTATGTTCATAACAAATCCGAAGCAATGTTTGACGAAAAACAAGGTGTTCGGATTTGCACTGTTTGGTGGACCTGAAGGGATTCGAACCCTCGACCTCTCGGATGCGAACCGAACGCTCTGCCGCATGGCGCACTTTTAGCCGCCGAAATTATAGCAGAACAAAATCGAAAAAAGCATATAAAAATATGACCACCGCGAAAAATGGTGTGTATTCTTGGGCCGAGAAAGCACTTCCCTCCTGCAAGCGCAGGGCGGAAGTGCTTTCTTCATGCGACGATATAAAAATCATGTGGCGTAGCACGGGCGCATACCGCGTGAGATACGTGACAAGACCAGCTTTTCCTGTATGAGAGCCCACGGCTTATAAATAAGCTTCTATTTGCAATTTAAAAAAGAATGAAGTATAATTAAAAATAGTCGATTAGTTAATCGTATGCATAATGCAAAAAGAGTAAATTTCTATTGTTGGCTATTTTTATAAAAGAGAAAGGGGAGGGACATATGCCCAAGAGATATGATAATTTTATTGAGTATTTAAATAATACCATAAAAATCCCCCCAACTTCCAAATATTGCGCCATAGATTTGTTTGCAGGCTGTGGCGGACTGTCTTTAGGATTTGAAGCTGCGGGGATAAAAACCGTAGGATATGAAATGGTTGAAGATTGTTGTGACACCTACAGAAAGAATCTTCGTTCTGAGTGTCATCAAGAGATAATTACAAAAGATACTGAATTTCCTAGAGCGAGTGTTCTTATAGGGGGGCCTCCCTGTCAACCCTTTAGCAGGCGAGGGAAGCGGAAAGGACAAATTGATGATAGAAATGGCTTTCCGGCTTTTATCGAAGCGGTAAAAAAAGTTCAACCCGATTTATGGATGTGTGAAAATGTTAAGGGGCTACCTGAACAAAGTACTTCGTATTTTCAGTCGATAATTGACCAATGCAAGAAATTGGGGTACATAGTCGAACATAGAACTTTTCAACTTGTAAAATTCGATGTTCCTCAAAGTAGAGAAAGAATGGTTATTGTCGGGCATCACGGCGGGTTTAAGTTTCCGAAGCCGAATGACTATGTTATAAGCGCTGGAGAAGCATTGGGCGCATTAGCTACAGATATACCTGATAATGCTATTTTTTTGACTCCTGCGATGGACGAGTATATCGCAAAATATGAGGCAGCATCCAAATGTAGGACTCCAAGAGATTTGCACATGGATCGCCCTGCGCGCACTTTGACTTGTCGTAATCTTGCTGGCGCAACTAGCGATATGCACAGGATCAAGTTGTCGGACGGGCGGCGTCGAAGGATTACAGTGCGAGAAGCTGCACGGCTACAAGGATTTCCGGATTGGTTTGAATTTTGTGGTTCTGAAGAAAGTCAATACACACAAATCGGAAATGCTGTTCCTCCTATATTTGCATATAAAATGGCGCTGGCAGTCGTTGATTATTTAGAAGGGAGACACCAAAAAGGGATGGACCGATATAATTTGCCCGAGCTTATAACAAGAAAGCAAAAAGGAAAAAAATCTTTTCAAGAAAAAGATCTTGCTGTCCAGACTTTGATAAGAGAGGCACTTTTTATTATTGATCAGCTTGGGATTCCTTTGGAAGGCTTAACTGGGCGAGATAAAGAGAAGTTAGCCATGGCATTGCTAGCCGCAGGCGATGTTAAGACCTCAAAAGAGTGGAGAAAAGTCAAATCGACAAACTCTGGTTATAGTATTACTACAAAGCAATGCGTAGAGTTTTACAATACATATCTTGAGGAAAATATGAGCAAGGGTTCCTATGACTATGTTCTCCGAGATGGTTTTAGTAAGTTGTTGATTGGTGGAATCGTAGAACGGTCAAAGCCAGAGTCTAATCTAAGCGATGCAACTCGTGGGTACAGAATTAGCACAGAGTACGCTCGGATTATCAGCAAATTCGGGCAGAAAGATTGGGAGAAACAGGTTGAAATTTTTAACAAGACCCACAAAATATATCGGGAAAGGCTGGCACAGACAAGAAATATCCCTATGATTAATGTAAAAATGCCGGATGGAAAAGAGTTCCAATTAAAAGATGGGGAACATAACTTGATACAGCAACAAGTTATTACTGAGTTCCTGCCCCGTTTCGGTTATGGAGCGACGTTGCTTTATTGTGGAGACTCAGACAACAAATATGGTGTCATAAATGAAAAAGAAAAGCTTGCAGAGCTTGGAATCAAAGATTTGTCACAAGGCAAGCTTCCTGACATTGTTGCGTATTCAGCGGAAAAAGATTGGATTTACTTGATTGAAGCCTATCATACTTCAAATCCAATTACGGCAGAGCGAAAATATGAACTTGAACAGATGATGGGAGAATGTGCAGATAAATGCATTTACATTACTGCGTTTGAGAGCAACGACGCATTTCGCAGCTGCAAGGAAGATCTTGCATGGGAGACTGAGGTTTGGATTGTCACTAATCCAGACCACATGATTCATAGAAACGGATTCAGATTCATAGGTCCTTATGGAAAGACTACTGAATAGTATTTAAATAAATCAGATGCACTTGACTTATGTAGTAGTCGAGTGCTTCTGATTTTGCATAAACGAGAGTAGCTGTTTTCTTCAACCGAAAGGAAAATTCAGAATAATCCAATTTCCAGATGGTTCTGAATGCCTGGTAGGTCTGAAGGGATTTACCCTTTCAGGGCATAAACCTCGAATCCCTAGGCCCACGACAAAAATAAAGCCACCTCTGCGGGGGGCTTATTTTTGGTGGACCTGAAGGGATTTCCCCCGCAAGGGGGGATAAACTTCGACTCCCGCAGGCCCACGGCAAAAATAAATCCACCCTTGCGGGTGGTTTATTTTTGGTGGAGCGAAACACGCTATATCCGAACACGAGAGCGTAGCGGTGTTTTGCCCTGATATGTTGAAGGTGAAGACAATTCTTCTCCCTTTGTCCCCTTCATCATAGACATACACCGAGTTCACCAGCGTGTCTATCACCCTACGCTTGTACTCGACATCATCTATATTGCCACTCTTGAACGAGTAGAGCCAGTACATTATGCGCTCTTTCGTCAGGAGTGGCTTTTTCATTTCCTCGCTGGCGATTCTTCCCTCTATCTCGTTCTTCTCAAGTTCCAGCTCGTCCATCCTCTCCTTGGTGGACGGGGTGATAATGCCCTGCTCGATGGCAGTCATGAGGTTCTTGATTTTCTTCTTAACCTCTTTCAGCTCGTTTCGTAGACCATCAATGTAGGTGGTGTCAGCAGACTCCTTCTCGATAATCTCCATGGCCTTGACCGCAATGCGCTCTATGTTTTCATCGGTCAGCACTTTTTGGACAGTGAAGCGAACCACCAACTCCTCCATCCAGTCTTTCTTCTCCACGGCCTTATTACACTTGTGCTTGCGCTTGCGCTCTATGCACTTGTAGTAGTGATGGAGCTTTCCAGACTTTGAAGTGCCGCTCTCTCCCACCATGGAGGAGCCGCAGTGACCGCAAAACAGCTTGGCGGTGAGAAGGTAATCGTCCTTGGCCTTGTTCCTTGCACGGGCTGAATAGTTGTGCTTGAGGGTAGCTTGAACCTTGTCAAACAGCTCCCGGCTTATGATGGGCGGGACACCACCCTCCACCACGACATCCGCAAACCGATATACGCCTATGTACCTGTCGTTCTTCAACATGGTGCGTAGGCTATTTTTGTTGAACGCATTTCCTCGTGCGGTCTTATAGCCACGCTTGTTGCACTCGTTGATGATTTGCGTAGCCGACATACCGTCAGCGTACATCTGGAAAATCTCTTGAACGATTCTTGCTCCAACGGGGTCTATCTTGTACCTTCTGTCTTCGCCTACCGTGTACCCCAAGGGCATACCGGCTCCACCGTTGGCAATGCACTGCAATGCGTTTTCCTTCATGCCCCGTTTGATGTTGCGTGACAGGTTCTCCGAGTAGTACTCGGCATACCCCTCCAACACGGACTCAAGGATAATGCCCTCTGGCGTGTCGGGCATTGGCTGTTTGGCATAGTAGACCCGCACACCGTTCTTTTTCAGTTTTGCTTTGTAGATGGCAGAGTCGTACCTATTTCGAGCGAAACGGTCAAGGGTATACATTATCACCGCTTCAAACTGCCCCTTCTCGCTGTCCTTTATGAGCCGTTGGAAGCTCGGTCGATTGTCGGTCTTTCCTGAGATTGCCTTATCGCAGTACTCACCGATGATGGTCATTCCGTTTTTCAGCGCAAAGTCGTGACACTCCCGAAGCTGTCCCTCTATGGATTCTTCCCTTTGGCTATGGCTCGAATATCTGGCATAGATTACCGCTTTCGTAGTATCACCTCCAACGCCTTTTTACGCATGAGCAATTCTATGGGGACTATCTTCTCCGTTCGCAGGAACTTCTTTATCCCCCTCCAATTCTTCACGGTTCTCATATTCATAGGCCATGCTCATGAACTCGTGTTTGCTCCGTCTGGAAAGCGAACGGTAGATTCTGAGCAAATCTTCTTCGTCCTCGTTCTGAGGGGTGTCCTTCGGAGCGAGGTCTTCTTCGTCCATGAAGAAGTCAATGACGGAACAGTGCAGGATTTTAGCCATTGCCACCATTTCTTCTTCCTTGGGCAGAGACCCCTTGTTGATTGCACTGGTGAACGAGGACGAACCCTTTACCTCTTTCACAACCGCCGTGAGGTTTGTCCCACGCTCAAGGCAAATCCGATTGATGTTCTCTTTGAAAGACATTGCAATTCTCCTTCCGCAAATTTTAATTCGGATTATTTGAATTACCCCCTTGACAATTCGCAAAAGAAGAACTATAATAAGACCAAGAAGTTCGGGAATGGCGAATTGACAATAAGAAGCCGACCCCCTTGAAAGTGGCAGTTTCGAGGAGGTTGAGGTTTGATTACTCCTATAAGAATAATAACATCAATTCGGCTTACTGTCAAGGCAATTCTCGTTTTCTGAATCATGAGAGGAGGTAAAAGCATGAGTCATATTCAGGAGCGAATGAAGCGGCTTGGTATTAAGCAGGTAGATTTGATTCTTGAACTGCGTAAGCGAGGTATCACAGTTCAGCCACCCGAAATGTCGAGCATTGTTCGTGGGGTCTATACCTACCCCAAGGCTAAGGTGGTTCTGGATGAATGTGACAAAATCCTCACTGAATACGAGTCTCAGTGACTCCCAAGTATCAGACCTCGCACGACCCTTGATGGGTCTCTTGGAGAAGTTCTATGCAGACCCGAAAAATGAGGAGGATTTTCAAAAATGGCTACGCAATGTAGAGAAAGCAAAAAGAGACCCAAGTACAACCTGAAAAAGCTCGGTGTCTTCCTTGCCGTGCTGGTGCTGGCAGGAGGAGCGGCAGGTTATCTGCTTGGAGTTCTCACCACACCGCACAAGACGGTGACTGTCACTAAAACCATCGAAGTCCCGGTTCACGAGACGGACGGTTTACCGCAGGAGACCGAAGTGTTCCTGTTCGATGTTCCCCTGTCAGACTCTTTGCAGAGGTACATCTACGAAATCTGCGCAGACGAAGGTGTCCCGGTGACACTGGCTCTCGCCATGATTGAACATGAGAGCGGATTCAACCCGGAGGTGGTAAGCTCCACCAACGATTACGGTCTCATGCAAATCAATGCCATAAACCACGAGTGGCTTGAGGAGAAGTACAGAACGGCTGACTTCCTCAATCCGTACCAGAACGCTTTCTGCGGTATCACCATCATCGGTAGCTACATTGAGAAGTACGGTGATTACGGCAAGGCTCTCATGGCATACAACATGGGAAATTACGGAGCGCAAAAGGCATGGGAGAATGGGGTCACAAGCACCGCCTATTCCACCAAGATTCTCGGTCTTATGGACGAGTACGAGGAGGTGTTACGCAATGACAAACAAGAAGCTCGGAAATAGCTTCGAGTCCGTCTTCTGCGAAATCCTCTTTCGGGAGGGGTTCTGGTGTCACAACCTCGCTCAAAACCAAGCTGGGCAACCCGCCGATGTGATTGCGGTCAGAGACGGCAAGTCTTATCTGATTGACTGCAAAGTCTGTTCGAGAGGGAGATTCCCATTCTCCCGTATCGAGGACAATCAGCACACCGCCATGAGAGCTTGGCAGGAAAGCGGGAACGGAACTGGCTGGTTCGCCCTCAAGTGCGAAGGATACATCTTCATGCTCGATTATGACACGCTGAAACGCCTGTCCAAGACTCAATCGAGTATCAGCTTCAAGGACATGTGCTTCTATGGGCGAGTACTGGAAGCGTGGGTGGTGTTTGCATGATAATCACCGTCTCGAACACTCTGACCATCGACAACCCCTCGGCAGAACTGCTCGTGTGGTGCAGTAAGCACATGCGGATTGCGAACCCTGAGTACCAGAAGAAAGTCCGCATGAACTTGTGGCTCGGCAACACACCGAAGACCCTCTGCTTATACGAGCAGAGAGGAACCAGTATCGTTCTACCGTTCGGAACGCTGAGGTCACTCCCTGAGTCCGTCCGAAAGAACGCTGTCTTCATAGGCGATTTTAAGGCCGCTGAGGAGGTCTCTTATGGAGGGGTGGATATTCCCCTCTATGACTACCAAAAGGCCGCTGTGGACGCTGTGGCGGCTGGACAGTACGGTATTTTGCAAAGCCCCGCAGGAAGCGGAAAAACCCAAATGGGCATTGCCCTTGTGAAGCGGTTTGGGAAGAAAGCCCTTTGGCTGACTCACACGCTGGACTTGCTCAGGCAGAGCAAAGAACGAGCAGAACTGTACATGGACAAGCGGGTTATCGGAACCATCACCGAGGGCAAGGTCAATATCGGAAGCGGTATCACCTTTGCCACCATCCAGACCATGTGCAAGCTCAATCTGGCTCAGTACAAAGACCTGTGGGACACCATCATCGTGGACGAGTGCCACCGCTGTTCCGGGACACCGACCGCCATGACGCAGTTCTACAAGGTGCTGAACAGTTTGTCCGCTCGGCACAAAATCGGTCTCTCGGCAACGGTACATCGGTCTGACGGCATGATTGAAGCCACCTACGCCCTGCTCGGTCATGTTATATACACCGTTCCTGACAAGGCGGTGGGTGACAAAATCATGAAGGTTGGTATTCTCCCCGTTGCGACAGGGGTGGAACTTAGCCGAGATTGCCTGAACACCGATGGGACACTGAACTACATGAAGATGGTCACTTACCTCACCGAAAACCTACGCCGGGAGGAAGTGATTGTGAACACCATCAAGCTCAACGAGGGCAAGAGCTGTCTGATTCTCTCCGACCGGCTCAGTCACTTGGAACACCTCATGAACTGGCTACCAGCGCACATGAGACGGGACGCTGTGATGGTGAGCGGCAAAATGACAACGAAGAAGGGCAAAGCGGAGCGAGAGAAAGCCATTGAGGACATGCGCTCAGGTAGGAAAAAGTACCTGTTCGCAACCTACTCTCTGGCGAAAGAGGGGTTGGACATACCCCGCTTGGAGCGGCTGTTCCTCACCACCCCTCAGAAGGACTACGCTGTCGTGACGCAGAGCATTGGCAGAATCGCTCGTGTCTTCGATGGCAAGGCAGAACCTATCGCCTATGACTTCGTTGACGATGTCGCATACCTCGTGAAGTCCTACAAAAAGCGTTGTACCACCTACCGTAAAAACGGTTGTTATTTCGTGGAATAGGAGGTGAACCAGTGAGACTGATTGTCTACGATGTGGAGGTCTTCTGCGAAGACTGGCTTGTGGTCTTCAAGGACACGGAGACCGGCAAGTACACCATCATCCACAACGACAACGAGGAGCTGAAACAGTGCATTACTGAGGACAACATCTATGTGGGCTTCAACTCCAAGCACTACGACCAATTCATCATCAAGGCTATCTGCTGTGGCTTCGTACCGCAGGAAGTGAAAGCGGTCAATGACTACCTCATTGGAGGTGGTCAGGGTTGGGAATACCCCGCCCTGAGGGATTTCTTCTTCCGTTTCAACAATGTGGACATCAAAGACGATATGCAGATGGGCTTGTCCCTCAAGGCCATTGAGGGTCACTTAGGACTGTCCGTTGAGGAGTCCACCGTCCCCTTCGACATCGACCGGGCTTTGACCGAAGACGAGCTGAAAGAGACCGCCAAGTACTGTATGCACGATGTTGACACGACTGAGCGGCTTGTGGAGCTTCGGAAGGACTATCTCAAGAACAAAGTCCACATTGGCAAACTGGCGGGGCTGGACGATGTGAAAGCCATGGGCATGACCAACGCCAAGCTGACCGCCGCCCTGCTGAAAGCGACCAAGCAACCCCATGACGATGAACGCAAGTATGTGTACCCTTCGCACCTCAAGCGAGAGTACATCCCGCAGGAGATTTTTGATTTCTTTGACAAGATGTACGACCCGTCAATCTCGGACACGGAGCTGTTCAGCGAGAAGCAGTCATTCTCCATCGGTGAGTGTCCCGGTGTCGTGGGATATGGTGGTATTCACGCCGCAATCCCGAACTACTTCTTCGAGGAGACCGATGAACGGGTTATCCGCAACAAGGATGTGGCGAGTTACTACCCGCACCTCATGACGCTGTGTGGTTACACCTCCCGCAACATCCCCTCGGCGCAGGTCTTTGAGGAAGTGCTGGAAACCCGTATGAAAGCCAAGGCAAGCGGAGACAAAGCCACCGCAAACGCCCTCAAGCTGGTTGTGAACACGACCTACGGCGCACTGCTCAACAGGTACAACGACCTGTTTGACCCCCTCATGGGACGCTCTGTGTGTATCACCGGGCAGTTGTTCCTCCTTGAGCTGGCTGAACACCTGTACGCTGATATTCCGGGGCTGAAAATCGTCCAGCTCAACACGGACGGTATCATGGTCGAGTGCAATCGAGCCGACCTCGGAAAGCTGGACGAAATCTGTGACGAGTGGCAGAAGCGCACCGGCTTTGAGCTGGAAGAAGACTCCGTGATGAAGATTGCGCAGAAGGATGTGAACAACTACATCGAAGTGCAACCGAGCGGAGAGGTCAAAGAAAAGGGCGGCTATCTTGTCAAGGGCATTTCCAGCGTGGGTGCTTGGAAAATCAACAATTCCTGCTGTATCGTTGCGACCGCTCTCCGAGAGTACTTCGTTCACGGTACACCCGTGGAAGACACCATCAATGGCTGTGACGATATTTTCCAGTTCCAGATTATTGCAAAGGCTGGGGCGAAATATCGTGAAGCATATCACCTTGTCGATGGCGTACAAGTCCCGGTACAGCGAGTGAACCGGGTATATGCAACGGCAGACGAGCGATACGGGAAGCTGTTCAAAGTCAAGGCTGAGAACGAGTCTACCGCCAAAATCGAAATGCTCCCGGAGCATTGTATCATCGACAACGATAACCACCTGACCATTGCCGATGTGGACAAGCAGTTCTACATCGACATGGCACGAAAGCGAGTCAATGACTTTTTGGGTATCAAGCCCGAAAAGAAGAAAACAACAAGGAGGACAAAAGCAATGGCAACGACCACTAAAACCGAGAATGTCTATCAGAAACTCATTAAGGCGAGAGAGCAGTTCCTCAACGCCGATGTCCAGAAGACCGGCAAGAACATGCACCTGTCGTTCAAGTACTTCGAGCTGGACGATATTGTTCCCCCGGCAATCCGTATCTTCTCGGCAATCGGTCTCGTGCCTGTGGTGAACTTCACCGCTGATACCGGCACTATGACGATTATCAACACCGACAACCCGGAGGACACCGTTTCGTTCGTGGCTCCCTTCAACCAGATTGCTCCTATCATGAGCAACACCGGCAAACAGGCCACCAATGAAATGCAAGCTCTCGGTTCGTCCATCACCTACATGCGCCGCTACCTCTACATGATGGCACTGGACATCTGCGAGAGCGACACCATTGACGCAAACGCTGGCAAGCCTGTCCCTGCTGACACCGCTCCCGCCCCCGCCGCTCCCAAGGCTCCCGCTACTCCCCAACAGCGTCAGGAGGTCAAGGAGGAGCTGACCGCACCGGCTGACAATGCCACCACCTTGCAGATTAAGGGTCTCAAGAGCGTCCTCAAGAAGCTCAAGGACAGCGACCCCACCAAGGAGGAGCTGATTGCTCAGATTGCGGTGCAGACCAAGGGGTTCACCGAAATCAGCAAGTCCGACTGCGAAGCCCTGATTACCCGAATCACCGCCATGCTGGAAGGAGGAAATGAGTGATGAAGTGGCTTGACTCCAAGCAGATTCAGATTACGCCGCCCAAGCGCACCAAGAAAGTCACCGGCACACGCTTTGCCACCATTCTCGGCCTGAACCCTTGGTCTACCCCGTTTGAAATGTGGTGCGCTATCACCAAGACCTACGAGAAGCCCTTCGAGGACACCATCTACACCATTGCCGGTAAGACCATCGAGCCGAAACAGGCCGAGTATATGAAGAAGTCCTACGGTATGGACTTGATTACTCCCACCGACCGCTACGGGCAGGACTACTTCAACAAGACTTGGGGCGATTTCTTCCCGGAGAACCCCCACTTCGGCGGCATGTGGGACTACCTCGGTGTGGACGAGAACGGCACGGTGGACACCGTACTCGAAATGAAGACCACCAAGCGTATCGAGGACTGGCAGAATGACGCTCCTGAGTACTACGCATTACAGGCGGCTCTCTACGCCTACCTGCTCGGTGTGGACAATGTCATTATGGTCGCTTCCTTCCTTGAGGAGAAGGACTACGAAGACCCGTCCAAGTTCGTCCCCAACATCAAGAACACCATCACGGTGGAGTTCAAGGTCAGTGAGCGTTACCCGGACTTCGAGCGCATGGTCGCTGAGGTGAAGTCTTGGTGGGGCGAGTATGTGACGGGTGGTATCTCCCCGGTCTATGACGAGAAGAAGGACGCTGAGATTCTGGCGGCTCTGCGCACCCACAATCTCACCCCGGACACCGACATTGACGCTCTCATTAAGGAAGCCGAAGGTCTCAAGAAGGAGGTCGATACGACCACCGCCGCAATCGCCGACAAGGAGAAGCGGCTGAAAGAGATTTCCGACATCATCAAGGAACACGCCATGACGCAGTTCCGTGACGGTGACAAGAAGGTCGAAATCAAGGGTTCGACCTACACTTGGACGGTATCTCGTTCGGAGACCACCACCATCGACAAGAAAGCTCTGGAAGCTGACGGTCTGCTTGAGAAGTACCAGAAGAAGTCTGAGCAGTACCGCATAACTGTGAAATAAGGAGGACTATCATGAAGTTTCAGAAATTCGTAAAGGCTCTTGGGTCTGACGGTATCGTGTACAATCGCAAGAACGGTGAACAGTGGCTTGCTTCCGAGCGAGTGTTCATGAAAATCCCGGAGGACATCTGTAGCGTCACCTGCGCTGACATTGCCGACATGCCCGATTTCGTGGAGAACATCATCAACTACGACAGCTTCACCAATCCCTGCGACCTCACCAGAGCTGTCATGCCGTATGCCGATGGGGTCATTAAGGACTGCGTTCGCATTTACGAGACCGAGGACAGACTGAGCAAGGTTGCCATTGACAACGGCTCCTACGCCCTCATTGAGCGCAGTGACACTGTCGAAATGTACGCTCAGTTCGACACCAAGACTGAGACCAGCGAGGGCAAGGCTCTGGTTATCAAGCACCTCGCAGATCTGCTCCATGACGAGGAAGTAATCGGCCTGATTTTCCCGACCGATTACGAGGAGTGAGGTGAAGACCATGTATATCGACCCGTTTGTGGCTGGCGTGGTTTCTACCATTCTGGTTGAGCTGATTCTGATTGTGGGCTACGCCATGTATGTGAGCGCAAAGAAGAAATAAGGAGGACAAAGACAATGGCACGAATCCCTATGACGAGTGGTTTCACTCTCATTCCCGAAGGAACCTATGTGTTCCGTGTGTATGCCGCTACCTATGACGAGGAGTTTGGCAAGATTGAGGTCAAGCTGGTGAACGCCGCTGGCATGACCCACATCGAGCGATTCTCCATCAAGGACAACAATGACGAGCTGAACGAAAAGGCTCTGAACGCCTTTTCCTACTTCGCCAAGACCGTGATGGGTGACTACACCTTGGAGGACATCGACCCGGCAGAGCTTATCGACCACTTCATCTGTGCTGAGGTGGTACACACCAAGCTCCCTTCCAACAAAGACCCGAACAAGATGGTCACTTTCGCCAACCTCGGCGAGAAGTCCCCGGCAGAGTACTTCGACACTGAGCCGGTTGCCCGTGCGCTGACGCTCGGCATGAACGAAGCCGCTCCCGCCACTGCGAAACCTGCTACCGCCCCGGCTCCCGCCGCCCCCCCCCCCCCCCCCGCCGCTCCCGCTCCTGCGGCAAAAGGGCTTGACCTTGACGCTCTGCTCGGCGGTCTGTAATTCGTGGCAATCAAGTGTTGCAAGGACTGTGTAGCACCCAAACGCCATGCTGGTTGTCATGCCACTTGCGCCCAATACCTGTCTGAGAAGCAAGAATATGAAAAGCTCAAGGAGAAGGAGCGCAAGTGGCGTGAAACCATGAATGGCCTTTACACGCAGAGGGAGCGGGCTTTACGCAGGGCTTTGCGGAGTAGGAGGAAATGGTATGGAGATTGCAAAGGACGATATGGGGAAAGCGAAGCTCTCCCTCGTCCCGGTTCAAATCATTCGTGACATTGCGGTCGTTCGGGAGTATGGCACGGAGAAGTACCACGACCCCGACAACTGGAAGAAAGTCGAACTGCAACGCTATATTGACGCTTTTTTACCGGCACTGGCTGTCCTTCATCGAAGACAACAACTCCAAGGACGCTGAGAGCGGTATCGAGCATTACAAGCACATGGCTTGCAACATGGCGTTCATCTGTGAACTGATGAAGGAGAAAGCCAATGACTGAATTAGAGCGAGTACAGCTTTTTGAAGCCGCAGGTCTGGACAGAATCGTGTCTCGTGAGTTCAAGACCTACCTGATGGAAAACGGCTTCTTTCACGCCCCGGCAAGCACCAAGTACCACGGGGCATACGAGGGCGGTCTGTTCGACCATTCGCTGATGGTAATGAACACGCTCGTAGACCTGTCTGCGAAGAATGGTCTGAAATGGCGCAGAGTGGAAAGCCCCTTCATTGTGGGTATGTTCCACGACCTGTGCAAAATCGACCAGTACCGCCACCCCATCAAGGAGACGCTTCTTTATGTCGGCTCCGAGGAGACCACCATCTATGACGAGCAGGCGTGGGAGTACAACCCCAACACGCTCGTCAAGGGACATGGAGACAAATCGGTTATTCTCCTGTCTCAGCACATGACGCTGACCGAGGAGGAGTCCATGTGTATTCTCTATCACATGGGGGCTTTCACCGACAAGGAGCATTGGAGGAGCTTCACTGACGCTGTTCATAAGTTCCCGAATGTACTCTGGACACATCAAGCAGACATGATTGCGTCTCATGTGGTAGGTGTCTGATATGCCGGTATTCAAGAAGAACAGAGGTCACATCTTCGGTGTGAAGTTCAGCACCAAGGAGCAGAAAGCCATTGACGCTGAAATACTCCGTCAGTGCGCCGAGTTTGACAGGAAGAACGAACTTGAAATGGACTCCGTCATTCTGTGGGTTTTGCATGAGCGGTTCGGCTTCGGGAAGAAGCGGCTGAGGAGATTCTTTGAGGGCTATGCCGCCGAGCTGGATGCTCTGGAAAAGCGGTATGAAATGGGCAACGAGGACATGGCTTGGCTGTGTAGGCACAAGCTGGAACGATACGGCATTGACATTGCCGAATGGAACAAGGAGGGCAAACAATGAACTATAAGCTGAAAAGCGTGAACGGGAAAGTGACTTTCCTGCTTCGCACCGGCAAGGACTTGGTGAAAAACCAGATGGCGGTTGCTTCCGCTCAGCACATCATCGACCACGGTGAGATGAAAAAGTCCGATGTGGAGGGCTACCCCATCAATATCAACAACGAGTGGTACTTCGAGGGCGAGGTCTTCAAGCGCACCACTTCCAAGAAGACTGAGGACAAAGCGGAGGTTGAGGAATGAGAACTTTCTATACCGATTACATCCAGCACTGCATGAAGTTCTACGCTCGACACCCCAACCCCAAGTTCCGCTCTGACGCTGACAAGCAGAACTGGTACGCCTGTGAGAACGCCTTGAAGGGCTTCACCGACAGCGAAAGAGAGATTCTGCTGTTCATCTATCAGGAGGGCGATACCATTCCCGATAATGTCTACAAGGTCTCTGTGACCAAGAACATCAAGCAGGACAGAGTGTGGGCTTTGGTCAACGAGTTGGAGCGCAAGGTCGCCAAGAGGAGGAACCTGATTTGACACGCTACGAGAACATTCCCGAAGAACTGAAACAACTGAATCAGTGGGTCTGTACTCGTAGCGACAGCAAAGTTCCGATGAAAGCGACCGCACCAGAAGCCGCTTCCTCTACTAATCCTGAAACATGGTCTTCCTTCGACACGGCTTGCAAGGCCGTGTCGGAAGGACACTATGACTACTGCGGGTTCGTGTTCGATGATAACGGCTATGTGGGGATTGACATTGACGATGGGTATGACCAAGACGGTTTTCTCTCCCCTCTGGCGGCAGAAATCATAGGGCTGTGTGAGAGCTACACCGAGAAGTCCAAGAGCGGCAGGGGCTTTCACATACTGCTCAGGGGGACTCTCCCCTTCAAGGGCAAGAACAACCTCGCAGGGGTGGAGATTTACAAAGCGGCTCGGTACTTCATCATGACCGGCGATACGCTCCTGTACGACACCATTGTGGAAGACCAAGGAGCCATTGATTGTGTGGTGGAAAAGTACTTCCCTGAGACCAGAGAGGAAAAGGCCGGGGAGCGATACGGCGGCAGGATTTACTCTCTGATATGGAGTCTTCCTGAGAACAACCGTATAAAGCTCCGTCCCGTTTATCCTCGGATTCCCGATGGAAGTCGGAACATCTGTCTGACTTCTCTCGCAGGTATGCTCCACAATCAGGGGTACAGCAAACAGCAAATCTATGACGAGCTGTTGTACGCCAACATGGTGGCCTGTGACCCGCCCCTCGACCGAAACGAAATCCGAACCATCTGTAACAGCGTGACTCGTTACAAGAGATAAGATATAACACGGAAAAGATAAAAAATATTTCCGAGAGGGTTGACAAATAATCTTTTCCGTGTTATTATCTAATCACAACAAGGCAATAAATTATCTCATTCAGATTAAGGAGGATTACATCATGACTCAAGACTTTTACCGGGGGGACATCTTCTTCATTGCTCACTCTCCCGTCTCTGGCTCCGAGCAGGGTGGTCATAGACCCGGCGTTATCGTTTCCAACGACCTCGCCAACAGGTACTCTCCCAATGTGGAGGTTGTGTTCCTGACCTCTCAGGAGAAGAAGCCCATGCCCACGCATGTGCCGGTTCAGTGCAAAGTTCCTTCGACCGCCCTGTGCGAGAACATCCAGACGGTCTCGAAAGAACGGCTTGACGGCTTCGTCCGTTCCTGCACGGATGAGGAAATGAAGCAGATTGACTCCGCTCTGCTGTATTCGCTCGGTATCCGTTCTGCCAGCATGGAGGAAGCTCCGCAACAGGCGGCGAACACTCCCGACCCGAAAGCTGACATCCAGTGCCGGGAGGAAATCGAGAGAGACCTGTACAAGAATCTGTACGAACAGCTCTTGGAGCGAGTAATGAATAAATAAGGAGGTTCACCATGTTGGTCACACTCATTCAGGCAACGCCTGACCCTATCAATACCATTGCGGCAATCGCAAGTATCTGCTATGACAGCGACCCCAAGAACCCGCTTGGGCTGGTGAAGCACCTGTACCGCAACGGACACCATAGCGTGTTCGAGCATATCTACTTCACCTTCAAAATCGAGGGTATCTCCCGTTCCTGTTCTCACCAGCTCGTGCGGCATAGGCACTGTAGCTTCACTCAGCGGTCTCAGCGATACTGCTCGGAGGATGGTTTCTCGGCGGTACTGCCACGCTCTATTGAGGAGCTGGGCGGTAAATGGGATTACGGCTTGGTGCTGAATCATATCGCAGAGTTTTACGAGCTGTCCCAAAAGGTTGGAGTTCCCAATGAGGACGCTCGGTATGTCCTCCCCAACGCCTGTGAGACCGCCCTGTTCCTCTCCTGCAATCTGCGGGAGCTGATTCACATGAGCAACGAACGGCTGTGCCTGAGAGCGCAGTGGGAAATCCGAGAGCTGATGAAGCAGATGGTGTCCCTTGTAGACCCTGCGCTTCACTTCATGCTCGTCCCCAAGTGCAAGAGCGGTCGTATCGTCTGCCATGAGAAGTGCGGAGGTGTTGACGATGGCGAATAAAATGACGGTTAAGGGCTGGGACGAGATTCAGAGTGACTACGAGCGTATGCAGGGAATGTCGTGCGTTCCCGCTGTCATTCGCAAGGTGGCTCAGAACCATGTCTTCGATGAAAACCAGTCCGTGAAGTGGAACCGTGACAAGGTGGCTGAAAACAACGCCGCATACCAAGCGGAGGTTGCTCGTCTCAACACCGCCAAGAACAAGGCGAGAGACGCTATCCATGAGGACATCTACCGTGCTATTCAAAGCGAGGTCGGACACGGGCTGACTCGTGATGGAGCAAGAAAACTTTGGGAATACGCCTACGACAAAGGCCATGCGCATGGAAGCTATGCAATCATAAGCTACCTCGAAGACCTTCTCGTATTGGTATATGGGGTGCTGGACGATGTCAAACGATAACAAACTCTACTGTCCCCTCCTGCTGGCTTCTCAGGCAATCACCAACCCTGAGGGGTGGGTGTGTTGCAAGGATAACTGCGCTTGGTGGGTGGAGGACAAACAGAAATGTGCAATCGCAGTAGGAGGTGAACGCAACCGTGGCAAGTGATAGAGAGCTGTTCGAGCTTCGTAACGGCAGAGTCATTATGGACGAAGACCTGTCCGAGAAGATGTACACCATCAAGTCCTACCACCCTGAGAAAGCTGACGAGTACAGCTCCGGGTTCGAGTGGTCGGAAATGGGCATGGCGAACCTGTTCGGGATTCTCTACAACCGGGAAGCTCGTTACTGCACCGAGCATAAGAGCTGGTACACCTACTTTGAGGGTGCATGGCGCAAGGACGAGGGCGCAATCCTCGTCTCGGAGAAAATCAAAGACTTCGTGCGGTTGATGATTCTCTACTGCGGGGAAATCGTGGACGATGAAACCCGCAAGTCCTACACCTCCTTCGTGAACAAGATGGGTGACAGACGCATGAGAGACCGAATCCTCAAGGACGCAACCGGCGAACTGCGTATCTCTGCGACTGACTTTGACGCTGACCCCTATCTCATAAACTGCCTGAACGGAACCTACTCTCTGCGGGACTTCTCTTTCCGGGAAGCCAAGTGGGACGATTTTCTCACCATGCAGACCAACTTCCGTCACACCGTCCGCAGGGACATTCGCTGTGAGCGGTGGGAGCAGTTCATTGGCGAGGTCACTCAGAACGACAAGGACAAAGCTGATTTCCTGCAACGCTCCCTTGGCTACTCCATCCTCGGCATGAGCAACGAGGAGTGCATGTTCATTCTGCACGGCAAGACCACCCGCAACGGCAAGTCCACGCTCCTCAACACGATTGAGACCATGCTCGGTGACTACGCCAAGGTTGCCCCTGTCGGTATGATTTGCCGAGGAGACCGGCAAAAGGACGCAGAAGCGGCTTCTCCTACCCTCGCCGGTCTCAAGGGCAAGCGGTTTGTCACCATGAGCGAGTCCAACGAGTACGGCAAGCTGGACGAGGAGAAAATCAAGCAGTTCACGGGTGGTGAGGAAATCTCCGCTCGTGCGCTGTACCAGTCGGCAATCACCTACAAGCCGCAGTTCACCCTCTGGCTGTCCTGTAATGACCTCCCGATGGTGACGGACAAGAGCTTGTTCGCTTCCGAGCGTATCAAGGTGATTGAGTTCAACCGGCATTTCTCTCCCGCCGAGCAGGACACTCACCTCAAGGACGAGCTGACCTCTCAGGAAGCCATGAGCGGCATTTTCATGTGGCTGGTGCGTGGGTATATCAAGTACAAGGAACACGGTCTCGCCATGTCTGAGTCCTTGAGGTCTGTCGTGACGAAGTACGAGCGAGAGAATGACCTTGTGCTTCAATTCCTCGAAAACCGCTGTGTGCGAGTCCCGGAGGACGAGAACAACCCCTTCGGTGAGAAGGGCAAGCGCACCAACATCAAGGCGAAAGACCTCTACCAAGCGTTCAAGATGTGGGCGAAGTCCGAGGGAGCCTATGTGCTGTCGGCGAGGAAGTTCAATTCCGAAATGGAGCGTCACCCCGAATGGTTTGACCGCAAATCGACTTCCAGCGGCTTCGTAATCTATTGGGGTCTGAAATTGAAGGAGATTGTTTGACATGACCAGATGGCAGTATGAGGATTTGCAGGAACAGCTCTCCCGAAAAATGAGGGACAATCCCTATGGCAAGAACGGGAACTACAAATACGAGGAGGGCTACAAGCAAGGTATTCTTGCGGCGAAAAGCGTCCTGTCGAACTTCTATCATCGGCTTGAGGAGGAAAGCGAAAATGTATGATGTAATCGACAAAAGCACCTTGAAGCCGGGTGATGTCGTGGGAGTCAGAATGAAAACTCAAATCGGGTGGGGGTTCTTCCGCTACCCGAAGACTATCCCCCTGACTATCGAGCGTATCACCCCAGCTCGTACCAAGTTCGTCATGACCAACGGGGCAGAGCTTGGCAGGAACGCCGTCTTTTACCCCATCACGGCAGAGACGAACCATAGAACCCATGTTGCCAAGTGCGCAGAGAAAATCAGCTCCTCTCTCATGGCTCTCGAAAGATTGCAGAGGGACGGCAAACTTTTCTCGCAGGACGATGATTTCATCGTGAAGTGCGCCGAGCGACTGGAACAGATTTTGCATGAGGTGGTGTAACAAAATGAGTGACCTTAAAATCTTCACTGACAATATCGAACCCGAAGCCCTGAACCAGATTTACACCCTCGTGAAGCAACCCGTCTTCGCTGACTGCAAGGTTCGTATCATGCCCGATGTCCACGCAGGAGCCGGGTGTGTAATCGGCTTCACCGCCGACTTGGGTGACAAGGTGATTCCGAACATCGTGGGTGTAGACATCGGGTGCGGTATGCGCACCGTGGAACTCGGACAAATCGACATCGACTTCACCGCCCTTGACTCTGCCATTCGTGAGCACATCCCCTCTGGCAGAGAGGTGCGCAAGAGCGAGTATGTTCGTTTCGATATGCTGGACGAGCTTCGGTGCTACCGTCACCTGAAAGACATCGACCGCATTAAGAGAAGCATTGGCACTCTTGGCGGCGGCAATCACTTCATCGAAATCGACATGGACGAGTACGGCAACAAGTTCCTCATTATCCACACGGGAAGCCGCAACCTCGGCAAGCAGGTGGCAGAGTACTATCAGGCTCTCGCCGTGGAGACCATGTCGGGCAAAGACCTGCTGTACAAGCGGCAGGAGCAGTTGATTGCCGAGTACACGGCGCAGGGACGAAAGAAGGAAATCGAGAAAGCTATCAAGGAGCTTCACCGCAAGTTCAGCCCGAACCCTCTCGGTATTCCGAAGGAGCTGTGCTACCTCACCGGCAAGACTCGTGAAGACTATCTACACGACATGAGAATCTGCCAGCGGTACGCCGTCCTCAACCGCTTCGCTATTGCCGAGACCATTCTCGATGTGATGGGCTGGAACCCTTGGGGTGGTTTCGAGACCATTCACAACTACATCGACTTGGAGACGAACATGGTTCGCAAGGGAGCTATCTCTGCCAAGGCCGGTGAACTCCTGCTCATTCCCATCAACATGCGAGACGGCTGTATTATCGGCAAAGGTAAAGGCAACCCGGATTGGAACTGCTCTGCCCCGCACGGCGCAGGTCGTATCATGAGCCGTAGCAAGGCGAAGGAGCTGGTGAGTCTCGCCGACTTTGAGGACTCCATGAAGGGTATCTTCACCACCTCGGTCAGTCAGTCCACGATTGATGAAAGCCCGATGGTCTACAAGCCCATGGCAGAAATCGTGGCGAATATCGCCGAGACGGTGGACATTCTCATGGTCATTAAACCTCTGTACAACTACAAGGCAAGCGAGTGAGGTGTGACTATGGACGAACTTTTGGGGCTTATCGCAGACATCAATCCGACTGAAATCGCAAGCCACATTGAGCAAGGAAATCTCGCCGAGTGGTGCGAGGGCTGGCGGCAGGTAGCGACTGTGACGGTCGAAAACCTCAGATTATCCGAATCGGATTGAAAAATCATCAAAAATGACATTTGCGAAATAATCTTTGTAGGACTACTACTTGTCTTTTCGCAAAGTTATAGGAGAAGTAGTAAAAGTAGTTCAAATCTTGATTTTGCGTAAAAGTCTCCTATAAGGGGGTCTATATAGCGAAAGTTTACGCAAAAACTGATTTTCAACTACTTTAACTACTTTATAAGAACAAGAAGAAAGAGGACTCTTTTGAGCCGAAAGAGGACTCTCTGAGGAGGTAAGAACGACTATGGCAACAAAGAGAAACAACCCGAAGGGCATTGGATTGCCTACGAGTACCAGCTCCCTCACACTTGACGCTGGGGATAATGCCAAGTACACCAGCATGAACCTGCACTTCATGAACATGCCCAAGATTGATTTGCATGATGAGGTTGCGGTACAGAACAGGCTCAATGAGTATTTCAACCTCATGGTGGATAGCGATATGAAGCCCTCCGTGTCTGGTATGGCTATGGCGTTGGGGATTGACAGGAGAAGACTGTGGGAAATCAAGACAGGTAACACACAAGGCAGTGGAGCCATGGGTGGGCTGTCCTCGTTGCCGCAAGGCGTTACGGACTTGGTAAAAAAAGCGTACCAACTTTTGGAATGTCTGTGGGAGGACTACATGCTCAACGGCAAAATCAACCCCATGGCGGGTGTGTTCCTCGGAGTCAACAACTATGGCTATCAGGATGTCAAGAAGGTGGATGTGACTCCCGTACTCCCCGACAGCAACAAGGACAACGACTATGACCCTGACTCTATCAGAGAGCGTTATCTTATCGACTCTAACAACTCCGACTCTGATTCGGACAACGACTAACGACTATCGACTATCAACTCTCAAGCGACTATCGACTATGAGATAGCAAACACTTTGCGACTATGACCGCCCCTTTTCCGACTATGCCGGGCCTGGTGGCGGTCCTTTCGTTTATTGTTTAGTAAATCATGTGTGCAACTTTTTCTATATAGCCCCCTTATAAGGAAAGTTATACACAACATTTACTATTTAGTAAACGATTCAAATAGATATTTCTATATTATATGTGTTTTAAGCTGTCCAGGGCTGTCCAGGGCTGTCATACTTTATATATGTAAATAGTCAAAAGTAAATAGACGCTTGAAAACCTCTTGAAAATCACTAAAAATATTTTGCAAAAACCTATTGACAACTAATTATTTTTAGTGTATCATGAAGACACTAAAGAAATTTAGTACAAACAATCAAATATATTTAGCGGAGGTTTTCAGAATGAAAGAATACGAATTGAAACCGACAGACGGTCGCAAAAGTTTTTATGGAAAAGCGGTTGTGATCGTAGAGGACAACGGGACGGAAACGCTTTACAGTTACGGAACGCCCATTGTAAAACGCCTTGTTTCCGGGGAGCTTGTGAAAATGTGGGACGGGTGGACAGCCACAACAGGCCGACACATTAAAGCCTTTTGCGGGTTGAACAAGGCCGCATACATGAATTTATAAGAGGAGGGCGCAAAAATGAAATACAAAAACACGAGAAAAGCCGTTGTAAACGGTTCTGTAAATGTTCGTTCTGCCGGGTATTGTGATCTTGCCTATTTACTCCGCAATCATTCCCCCATTGCTTACACCTGTGGTGTATATGGCTGGAATTTCGATGTTTTCGAGGTTTACGGGGTCACAATTTGCACCGGTTATAGAAATATGCCGGGAAAACGGCTTGACGGTGTAGCGGAATATGAGCAAAAAGCCCGTGAAATTTGGGGCAATTATTCCATGCCATACGAGGAACAAAAGGAAAAAACCGAAATTTTATTGCAAGAATTTTGCAAGTTGAACGGCGGGAGGGTTTGAAAATGAGGGCTTACACCTTTACAGAAAACGGCTTTACTTTTGAGCGGGTAGACAAAAAGCAAGCCCGAAAAGCCTATAACAACGGTTTAACCGTTCGTTTCTGCCCTTGCAATTTGCGCCCCGGTTCCCCGTTTCGGCTTGATATGGATATGAATAGAGCGCAAGAAAATTGTGCCGGGGTGGATTTTGAAAAGCTCTTGAACGCTTTTGAATTTTATAATTGCACCAACACAGAAACAGGCAGATACACCGCTTTTTATATCCCGGTTGTGTGGGTTGATCGGTTCACGGGCGAAAAGCCCACGGCGGCAACAACGGGAACGGTTAAACAGTACGATTATAGCTATATGGAGGGTTGAAAAATGGGAGTAGTGCATTATTTTACAAGTGATTATATAACAATGGGCTTGCGCCCCTATGATTCACGGGAGCTTGAAAACGATTCTGATTTTATGGAGGAAATGCGCCGGGAGTGTGAGGAGTACGGCGGCACGATTGAAAACGCTATAGCCGATTATATTCAATCTTGCTATGAAAGCGATTTTGAAAACATCGAAACGGAATTGAACAAGCACAATTTCCATTATTACCATATCACAATCAAGCCGGGATATTATGAGGGGTTCACGCTTGATATTGAAAACAATTATCCCGTTGCGCTGGACAGTTGGCAAGACAGGCGGGACGCAAACAAGGAAATTACAGAAATAAAGCAATTTCTGATTGATTGCGCCGGGTTGGGGTTGGTGCAATGTTCGCCGGGTTGGTGTACCGGGTACAACGATTATAACGGCACTATTAAAGCGATTAAAGCGGCAATAAAGGAAATGCGGGACGAATTGCGCACAATTCCCACATGGGTACAATATAACCGAGCTTGTTAAAATGGAGGGCTTAAAAATGACAGATTATAACAAAATTGCAATGGACAATCTCAACGCCTTAATGCGTGAAATTGCGGAATATTCCCGAATGGCTGAGGAAATAGGGGAAACGCTGGACAGCTTGAAAGACAGTTTGAAAAAGTACATGGATGAAAACGGGCTTGACACTATCGCCGGGAGCGAACACAAGGCAAGCTATAAAGCCGTTATTAGTTCCCGCATTGATACCACCGCATTAAAACGGGATATGCCCGAAATTGCCGCACGATATACCAAAACGACAGAAACCCGGCGTTTCCTGTTCGTGTGAGGAGGTGCAAAAAATGGGTTTTCTGTTCCTGCTGGTTTTCCCGTTCGTGCTGTTGGCTGAGATTCTGAAACGAAATTGAAAGTACATATCCCCGCCCCTTGTGGGCGGGGCTTTTTTTATGCCCTTTTTCCGTGGCCTGCCCCGCCCCTTGTGCGGCGTTTTGTGCCGGGGGTATATCCACCCCCCGCACCCTTGCGGGGCTTGTGGGGCTTTATAGGGGCATTGTGGAGGGTGCTATATATTGGAACTTGTTCATGTGTCCCCTGTCCCGTGTTCCCGCTCCTGTTGTTGTGCGTGTGCGTTCCTGTTGGGCATTGCTGAGGGCTTGCCCCTGTCCTGGTGGCTGTCCTTCATTGCTGAGGGCTTGCCCCTTGCCCCGGTTTCATTGGGGTATATTTCATTGACAGCGGCGGGGGCTTGTGTCAATAGGGTTTCCCCGTGGGCTTGTGGTACTGGTTCCACAATTTCACCGCCCTATTGACACCGGGAGCGGGACGGCGGCGGGGCGGGAGCCTGTCCCCGTGGGCGCACCACCCGCACTCCCTGAGGGGGACGGCGCACCGGGGCAGGAGCCGCAGGGAGTGGCTTGAGTACGCCAAAAATCGAAAAAGAAACAAAAAGGATATAAAATTATCTTTTCCGTGTTGACAACAACCTTTTCAAATGCTATACTAATCTCACAAAGATAACGGAGGTGCATTATGGTACGCAACAACATTGAACTCGATGTGAAGGTCAAGTGCCTTGAATCTCACATGAGCCAGCTCAACCTTGCGGAGAAGATTGGCACGACAGGCCAGTATGTCAACCGCATTATCAAGAAGAAAGACGGTCTGGTGAATAAGACCTTCGTAGAAATCATGGAAGCTCTTGGCTACGACATCGAGCTTACCTATGTGAAGCGGGAGGAATAACGGAGGTGAGTACATGAGGGTCGGTTATGTACGAGTAAGCACCGCAGAACAAAACCCGGCGAGACAGATGGAACTCATGAAGTCCCTTGGTGTGGAGAAGGTCTACCACGAGAAGCGCAGTGGTAAGAACACCGACAGGCCGCTGTTCAACGAAATGCTCTCGTTCCTGCGTGATGGTGACACCCTGTATGTGGAGTCGTTCTCTCGCCTATCCAGAAGCACACGAGACCTTCTTGCCACGGTCGCAACGCTGACCGAGCGTGGTGTGAACCTTGTCTCCGAGAAGGAGAAGTTTGACACCAGCACCCCGCAAGGGAAGTTCGTGCTGACCGTGTTTGCGGCTCTCGCCGAGTTCGAGCGGGAAAGCATTTTGGAGAGACAGCGTGAAGGGATTGAAATTGCGAAGTCCGAAGGAAAGTACAAGGGGCGCAAGCCGATTCCAGCCAATGAGCGGTTCTTCACCGTGGCAAATGCGTGGGCGGCTGGCAAAATCCCGCTCAAGGACGCAATCAAGGAGTCGGGGATGTCCCGCTCCACCTTCTTCCGCAAGTGCAAGCAGTACGAAATCAGCAGAAGAAGTAGTTAAAGTAGCGGAAAATCAGGTTTTGCGTGTAACTTCCTCTTAGTATGCGCACATTAGGCGAAAGTTTACGGAAAAATCGAAAATCAACTACTTTGACTACTTGATTGGAGGGTAAGACCATGGGGCAATACGATAATTTTCACAACACCAAGAACATCGAAAAGGCGCAGAGGAAGCTCGACAAGCTCCTGAAAAAGCGGAAGCCAGACCAGTATCAGATTGATTTGGCGAAAGAAGCTCTCTCCCAAGCGAAGTTGTTTGAGAGCTGTCAGATTTTCAAGAGTTTCAGCGGGTATGCACCGAACGAGAACATCATGTTCAGTGACGATAACCGAGTGATATGGTTCGTCAAATACCTTATCCCCTACGATGAAATCAGCTCGTACTCCATCGTGGAGAATGTGGTGCAGAAAGCTCAGACGCAGACCACGAGCAAGGGTGTTATCACACGGGCTATCATCGGCGGGGCTATTGCAGGTGGCGTTGGGGCTGTCGTTGGAGCGGCTTCGGCGGGGTCGAAATCTCAGACCACCTACTACAACGAGGGCGAAGGGTTTTTCATGCAAATCTTCACGAAGAACGGTGAGCGGTATAGCTGTCACATCGAGAACAGCGGGTTCATCGGGAACAAGGTTCATCCAAAGTGGCTTGAGCTTGGGACAAAGCTCCAATCCATCATTGACGGGAAGGTATAATCGAGATTATTGAATGGCGCATGATTGCGAGAGCGAAAAGCTCAAACAGTCATGCGCCATTTTTCTTTACGGAGGTATCTATGCGAAATCTACTTGAGACGATTTACAAAAAGGCAAAGGCGGCTCATGCCTATCAGCCCATGGAAGACCTGTACTTCATGTGCCGGGAAGCCATGAAGACCGATGTGGGTCTCGGTGTGGAGTACTTGAAGCTCCTCTCCGCTGAGTGCGAACGAGCCATGCACGACAGGTCTATCTCCGGGGAGCAGGTCGTGTCGATTTACGACCTGCACAAGCGAGTGTGCTTCACTGCCGCTCCCTACGATTTTGACTGCTACCTACTCTATGTGGAGTGGAACCGGGAGCCTGACAAGAAGTTCTATCCTCCCCGGCGTAAGGTCTTGAAGCAGGTGGTGGACGCTCTGCAAGAGCTGGCAGACGATAAGCTGGACTTGCTGGCGGTCTCCCTTCCTCCCGGTAGCGGTAAGACCACCTTGGCAATCTTCTACCTCACATGGCTCGGCGGCAAGATTCCCAACAAACCCATGCTGACCGGCTCCCACTCCAACTCGTTTGTGCGGGGCGTGTATGATGAATGTCTGCGCATTATGGACAAGAACGGCGATTATCTCTGGCAGGATGTCTTCCCCGATGTGAAGGTGTCCAACACCAACGCCAAGGATTGCCGTATCGACCTCGACAAACGACAGCGTTTTGAGACCTTGGAGTTCACCTCCATCGGAACCGGCAACGCTGGTCTGTATCGTGCCGCAACCCTGCTCTACTGTGATGACTTGGTATCTGGTATCGAGGTGGCGTTGTCGAAGGAGCGGCTGGATAAACTGTGGGAGACCTACACCACGGACTTGAGACAGCGTAAAATCGGACACAACTGCAAAGAGCTTCACATTGCGACCCGGTGGTCTGTTCACGATGTCATTGGGCGGCTTGAGCGGGAGTATATCGACAGTGACCGGGCAAAGTTTATTGTGATTCCCGCCCTTGACGAGAATGACGAGTCCAATTTTGATTACGCTTACGGTGTCGGGTTCAGCACGAGTTTCTACCGTGAGCAGAGAAATATCATGGACGAAATATCTTGGAAAGCTCTTTATATGAATCAGCCCATAGAAAGAGACGGTATTTTGTATCAGAAGGACGAGCTGAGACGGTATTTTGACCTCCCCGATGGGGAACCAGACGCTATTATTGCTGTGTGCGATACAAAAGACCGGGGCGCTGACTACTGCTGTATGCCTATCGCATATCAGTATGGACAGAATTTCTTCATCGAGGACATTTTATGCGATAATAGCAAACCAGAAATCGTAGACGCACGACTGGTGGAGATTCTTCTTAAACACAAGGTGAAGCTCGCTCGTTTTGAGTCTAATTCTGCTGGTGGTCGTGTGGCACAAGCAGTTCAGGCACAGGTAAAGAAAAAAGGCGGTATCACCCATATCACCACCAAGTTTACCACTACCAATAAGGACACAAAAATCATTGTAAATTCACCGTATGTGAAAGAACATTTCTTGTTCAAAGATGATACAGCGTTTCCCAGTAAAGATTACAAAAGGGCGATGGATATGCTGTGTTCATACACAATGATGGGCAAGAACAAACATGATGATGTGCCTGACGCATTTAGTCAGTTATCGGAGTTCATTCAGTCAATGCAATCTGGAACAGTGGAGGTATTCAAAAGACCATGGTAAGACAAGATGTAGCAGAAAACAACCGAGCGTTGAAAGCAAAATACAATGATATGAGATGGGTTGGTAGAAAATTTGGTTCTCTCACTGTGATTGAACCAATACATCGAGACAACCGTTGGCTTTGGAAGTGCCAATGCGATTGTGGGGAAATACGAATTTGCGTTCCACACAAGTTAATCACAGGAAAAACTAAAAGCTGTGGTTGCGAAAAAGCGGTCAGAATGAAATCATGCGCCGAAAAATACCGAACGAAGCATGGCGGCAGACACGAGCGGTTATATGGTATTTGGCGTAGTATGAAAGAACGCTGTTTTTGTACAACTCATAAAGATTACCCAAACTGGGGTGATCGTGGAATAACCGTTTGCGAGGAATGGTGCAATGACTATGCCGCTTTTCGTGATTGGGCGTTGTCAAACGGCTATGCAGAAAATCTGACGATAGACCGCATTGATAACAATGGGAATTATGAACCTTGTAATTGTCGTTGGGCTACTTGGGTGGAACAGGCAAACAACAGGAGACGGTAATTCACAATTTCCACCAAGTTTTCAACATATAATTCTTAAAACAAGAATTAGAACTTGACTTTTACGAACCGAAATGCTATAATATACACGA
>ERZ779669.118-NODE-118-length-48589-cov-4.175547_pt1 | contig 48589 bp, 35 predicted proteins | sample MGYA00511372_ERZ779669 | MGnify/ENA primary metagenome ERZ779669 (study PRJEB29588, sample SAMEA1967891) | human gut metagenome | biome: human gut; feature: human-associated habitat; material: faeces | place: Denmark | collected 2008/2010 ... | reverse complement strand
TTGCCGGCACCACTCCGCAATCCATGACTGCGGACACGTTCCTTTCCATGCTCCTCGCACGCGAATGGGACTATCGTGCACAGGCTGCCATTGCACGGCTTACCAAGAATGCGGCATTCCGCTACAAGGCCTATATTGAACAGATCGACTATGCCACGAACCGAGGTCTGGAGCGCAACCAGATGGAACGTCTCGCTACCCTTGATTTTGTGCATAAGGCACAGAACCTTTTCATTACTGGTTCTTCAGGAACGGGGAAAAGCTATCTGGCCTGTGCCCTCGGACATGAAGCATGCAAAAGGGGATTCCGAACCTTCTATGCCAATGCCCCAAAACTGTTCGGTGCGCTGAAAGTCGCCAAAGTCAAAGGTACACTTGAAACGGAACTCAAGAAGATTGAGCGCTGCCAGTTACTCATCCTTGACGACCTGTTCATCGTACCGCTTGACGCAAAGGAGCGTCCCATACTGCTTGAAATCATCGAGGACAGGCATGAACGGAAATCCATCATCATCACATCGCAGTACCCATCCTCCAACTGGTATGACATGGTAGGTGACCCGACAATTGCCGATGCAATCCTTGACCGCATCATACATACGGCTCATACCATAGAGTTATATGGTGAAAGTATGCGAAAGTTAAGGTCTAAGAAAAACGAGAAATTTTAAAAGGGTAAAATAAAATTGACCCCCAACACCAGGACTTTAAAAGGGCAATCATATTGTAGCCAAAGGGGACCATCCTGTTTGGCCAAAGGGGTCAAAGTCGCGTGGCTTTTCCAGTTGGAGAGTAAACTGCCCAAAAACCTTTCTCCATTCATCGGCTTGCTTGGAACTGCATCCGGCAACGGAGACAAACGACTGACGAAATAGTAAAAACAACAATAGCGTGAGAAATAGGTCTTCAACCTACCTCACACACCATTCTTTTTTCTTTTGGAGGACTATTTATTAAGGTATAGAGAAATAGGGCAAACAGCAGACTGCACTCCCTCCAAAATAATAGAATTTTGAGCAGTGCTTTCCTTTGTCATTGTTCGAAAATGTCGTACCTTTGCACAAGCCTTTTGCCAAAGGGCAGGGCGATGTGGATAATGGGAAAATTAGCCATCAAAAATGCTGAAAAGAGAAGAAATACCGTTTATTGATACCTCAAAACAGGATAAAATCAATAAAATCGTTAAATTTTCACCCTTTAGAATGCACCCTTAAAGGTATATGACATATTTCTGACTTATTACGCACAAAATATTGAGTAATAACTGGTTGCAAATACTTTACCTTAAATACTTCATCATATTGCCGCTGGAGGAAAGCAATAACATGGATTGTAAATGGGCTGACTATTTATACAATCAGGCATCTGCCAGAAATCTGGAAAAAGGAATTGTTATTAAGAATAGCAATAACAGTCCGAAAGCATTTTCAATAGTAGTACATATAGCTTCCGAGCCAAGTTTTGACTATACCGTAAAAACTGGAAACAACACAGTAACTCTGACTGCATCCAGCGAAGACAACATGCTGTGGCTCATCTATCAATGGCTGTCCAAAATGGCCGAAACAGACAGCAGATGGCAAACCAATGATCTGGACCCCTCTATTTTAGAAACGGAATACACAGACAACACCTTCGATTTCAAATACAGAAGCATTTATTCACCCTCATTATCAGAACCTGAAAAAATAAAACTGACAGGCAACTGGCACGTAGACTACCATTGGGGATTATGGGGACATAACTTAAATAAACTTTTTCCTAAAGGAATTCCAGAAGAAGCACAAGCCCTGGTTAACGGAAAGAAGAGCAACACGCAGTTCTGCTTCACCTCGACAACATTATACAATACCATTGCAAATTATATAATAGACGCATACGGTGAAGGTGAGCAAGGCAATACCTCATGGTTTGCAATCATGCCCAATGATAATCACAATGTATGTACATGCCAGAATTGCATTAAAGCAGGAAATACGTCTGCATCGGCCACACCTGCAGTCACCCGTATGCTACAAAAGCTGGCTTCAAGATTTCCCAACCACCAATTCTACACATCAGCCTATGCTACTACAATAATTCCACCTGCACAGAAATTACCTGAAAATGCTGGCGTAATTATAAGTGCCATCAATGTACCACTAAATACAACCTGCCATACAGAAAAAAAATATACAGATTTTCAAGAACAACTGGAAAAGTGGCAAAAGGCAACCTCCCACATTATAATATGGGATTATATGAGAAATTTTGACGATTATCTCACTCCATTTCCATGTCTTGAAAGTATTCAGCACCGTTTAAAGTGGTTTAAAAAATTAGGTGTATGGGGAGTTTTTTATAATGGGAGCGGAGATGACTATTCTATATTTGATGATTTGCAAACTTATATTATCTCAGCTTTACTCAAAAACACTAATATAGACCTCAAAAATTATATCAATGCTTACCTGAAACACTTTTATCCTACTTGTTGGAAACTACTTGCTGACTACTATTGGGAACTTGAAAATATCGTAAAGGAAAGGAATATATCTTTAGAATGGTATGAAGGCATAAATTTTGCGCTTGGCACTTACCTGGATCCAAACACGCTTAACCGTTTCTATATAGAATTGGACCGTATATCCAAATATACTTTTGGAGAAGAAAGAAAGCGTTTGAACTATATACTTACGGCACTCAATTTTACCCAATTGGAAATAATACGTTCCGGAAAATCTTCCCGTGAAGCAGCACAAAACTACATCGAGCTGTTGAAAGGCAGTAAAGAATTAAAGCACTTTACAAAATACAAAGAAGCAAACGGACTGTTGTCAGATTATATCGAATCATGGAGTAAATACATGGAAAACTCCGCTAACGGACATACAGATATCAGTGTGACAGAACTGGAAAGCGGTAAAAAGCTTTCAATGCTTTCCGATGGATACCATGGCTTTCCATACGATTATCACATGCATTGGTACATATCTGCAAATAATAAAAATCTATTTCAGATTCATTCAACATCAAAAAAACAAGGTGAAATAGTCCTGACATTCTTACAGGCACCAGCTTGGAAAATAAGTATGCCACAAGCAGTTGAAATACGGTCCAAAAATGGAACAACATTAGCACAATGGGAGAATGCGAAGCAACAGATAAAAGACTTTACAATAAATAAAGTCGTATTACATGTTGACATGCAACAAGATGACACTCTGGAAATAGTAATAACAAAAGGCAAACTAACTAAAAAAATTGCCCTTGACGAAATTGAATGGTATGAAAAAAACAATTAAGCTATTAGGTATAAGTGCATTTACTGCATTTTTACTTTGCTTGTCTGCCTGCAAGCATCAACTACAAACTACAACTATAAGTATCGTAGACGAACACCGACATTATTATCCGGTACAGATGGGAGATAAAATATGGCTGGACTATGAAATTACAAATACAGGTAAAGTTCCGTTGGTTATAAGTGAAATACAGACAACCTGCGGTTGCGTCAGTGCTGATAAAAAACGAAAAGTAATCCCTGCCGGTGAAAAAACTATACTGAAATTCAAATTTGACAGTTCAAAAAACCTGGGATATGTACAACATGAGATTCTATTGTATGGCAACTTTGACACCACCAGTGTCTATCGCCTTCAGTTTGATATCAATGTTATTCCTCACACCGACTATACTCGGGACTATGAACAAGTATATGAAACAAGTTCAGAAAAAGAAAAGACAGACAAAGAAAACGAATATATTTATGGAAACTACTATGTAGAGGAATCCGAAAATCAATCATCAGAAAATCTTCCAAGTACTACTTTAACTCCGTAAAGTGGCACTTTACAGAGCTAAAGTAAGACTTTATACATTCTAATATGCATGTTAGCAGAAACAAACGGCCTTTTACTTAGGCGCCCTCTTATACAAGAAAAAGGCAATAAATGCATAAAGTATATTAGGAATCCATACCGCTATCATAGGAGGCATATTGCCGTTCACTGCGAAAGTAGACGCAATGGTTTGGAACAGGATATACGAAAAACTTAAAGCAAGTCCTATACCAAGATGCAATCCCATTCCCCCTTTTGTCTTTTTGGAAGATAAAGATACGCCTATCAGCGTCAAAATAAATGACGCAAAAGACATGGCAATCCGCTTGTGATACTCAATTTCAAACTCTTTGGTATTGGCAAATCCACGTTGCTTTTGTCGATCAATATATTCCTTCAGTTCAGGGCTGGTCAACATTTCCTGCATATTTTTCATTATCAAAAAATCAGCAGGTTCCATAAAAAGGGTTGAATCAATACGATCACCCTTAGTAATGCTCTCCTTCATGCCTTCCATTTCACGAATCATATAGTCTTTGATGATCCACTTATGCACAGCAGTCGTATCATAAGTCACTGTGCGGGCAGTAAGATGCGAAACCAATTGCTTGCCTTTAAATTTATCCAATGAAAAGCGATAACCGGTTTTCGTATAATCTTCAAAACGGTCAATGTATGCAATGACTCCCGAATCGACTTCCAACTGTATATTCCGAGCCGTATTGGCTTTACGTGGTTTGTAATATTTATCTTCGAAATTTATACGTACAACACTGCCTTTAGGAATAATATAAGCTCCCAAGCCAAAAGTAACAACCGCAATAATTGCAGCCGACACCATATAAGGTCTTAACATCCGCTTAAAACTCATACCGGTAGAAAACATAGCAATGATTTCGGAGTTTTCTGCAAGCTTGGATGTAAAGAAAATAACTGCAATAAATACAAAAAGCGGACTGAACAGATTGGCAAAATAGGGAATGAAGTTCAAATAGTAATCAAATATAATGGCATCCCATGGTGCATTATGAGACATGAATTTGTCTTGCCTCTCATTAAAATCAAATACTACTGCAATAGATATAATCAATGCAATAGCAAACACATAGGTTCCCAGAAATTTTTTTATGATATACCAATCCAGTCGCCTTAAATATTTAATTTTAGGCAACCGGATTTCCTTATCCTTCCATATTTTCCAAAAATCAGTTCTCATAGTCTTGTTGATACGCGTTTCACCATCATCGGTTTCCAAGTAGAAAAATCACCAGCAATGATGTGTTTACGTGCCTCACCAACCAGCCACAAATAGAAAGCCAGATTGTGAATAGAAGCTATTTGCATGGCCAATAGTTCTTGGGCATGAAACAAATGACGCAAATATGCTTTGCTATACATAGTATCCACATAAGAGGCACCGTCAGTTTCAATAGGAGAGAAGTCCGTTTCCCACTTTTTGTTCCGCATATTTATAATACCATCTTTGGTAAACAGCATACCATTACGTCCATTACGGGTAGGCATCACGCAATCAAACATGTCAACTCCGCGTTCAATGCCTTCCAGAATATTAACAGGTGTGCCCACCCCCATGAGATAGCGGGGTTTGTCTTTAGGCAGAATGCCGTTGACCAATTCTATCATCTCATACATTTTCTCAACCGGTTCTCCTACCGCCAGTCCACCGATAGCATTCCCCTCAGCTTCTTTGGAAGCGACAAATTCAGCAGCCTGTGTACGTAAATCACGATACACACATCCTTGTACAATGGGAAACAAAGCCTGATGATATCCATATTTAGGCTCAGTTTCATTAAAACGACGTATACAACGATCCAACCACCGTTGTGTCAGCCCCAACGATTTTTTAGCATATTCATAATCAGAATCTCCCGGAGGACATTCATCAAATGCCATCATGATATCAGCCCCAATAGTACGCTCAATATCCATAACCTTTTCAGGCGTAAAAATATGCTTGCTACCATCAATATGCGAACGGAATTCAGCTCCTTCTTCACGCAATTTACGAATGCCAGAAAGTGAAAACACCTGAAAACCTCCACTGTCAGTAAGCATGGGACGATCAAAGCCATTGAATTTATGCAGTCCACCTGCCTTTTCTATTACATCCAAACCTGGACGCAAATACAGGTGATAGGTGTTTCCCAAAATAATCTGTGCTTTAATATCATTTTTCAGTTCTGACAAGTGTACCCCCTTTACCGTGCCTAGTGTCCCCACAGGCATAAAAATGGGAGTTTCTATCTGCCCGTGATCAGTCGTGATTAAACCTGCACGGGCATTAGTCTTGCTATCGGTATATTGTAACTCGAATGTCATTCGTCTTTCTTTTCGTTGTTTTCTTTTTTAACAGACAAATCAATGGCATCGGCAACCTTTTCGTCAGTCAGCGCAATGGCAAAAACCTCTTTAATGTCTTTCACATAATGGAAAGTCAGTCCCTTCAGATAAACCTCTTGAATTTCTTCTATATTCTTGCGATTCTCATCACTTAGAATAATCTCCTTAATGCCTGCACGCTTGGCAGCCAAGATCTTCTCTTTGATACCACCCACCGGCAACACTTTTCCACGCAATGTAATTTCACCAGTCATAGCCAAATTAGCTTTTACCTTACGCTGAGTGAGGGCAGAAGCCAACGAAGTGGCCATGGTAATACCCGCCGATGGACCATCTTTTGGAATTGCGCCTTCGGGCACATGAATATGTATATTCCAGTTTTCAAAAATTTCTTCATCCAAATTCAGCAGAGACGCATGAGCTTTAATATATTCCAATGCCAACATGGCAGATTCCTTCATAACATCTCCCAAATTACCAGTCAGCGTCAATCGACCTCCCTTACCACGGCTTAAGCTGGTCTCCACAAACAATATTTCTCCTCCTACCGCCGTCCAAGCCAAACCGGTCACAACACCGGCATAATCATTACCCTGGTATTTGTCTCTTGTATATTCCGGAGCTCCTAAAAAATCATACAAATCGGAAGGCTTGATCTCAGTTTTGGCAAAATAGCCATCTGTTGCGTATTGCCGAGCCGATTTACGCATAATTTTCCCGATTTTCTTTTCCAGCTCACGCACTCCACTTTCACGGGTATACGACTCAATAATGGTCTCAAGCGTATTTTTAGGGAACTTCAAGTCATTTTTCTTCATTCCATTGGCTTCCAATTCTTTCGGAACCAAATGCCGACGAGCTATTTCTATTTTTTCTTCCGTAATGTAACCGCTTACCTCTATCAGTTCCATACGATCCAACAATGGTCCAGGAATAGTATTCAGATTATTGGCAGTAGCAATAAACATTACTTTAGACAAATCATAGTCAATGTCCAAGAAATTATCATGGAATGCCGTATTCTGTTCCGGATCAAGAACTTCCAACAAAGCAGAAGAAGGATCTCCCTGACGATCCGCACTTACTTTGTCTATTTCGTCCAATATAAATACCGGATTAGAAGAGCCAGCTTTAATCAGACTCTTGATAATACGTCCCGGCATAGCACCTATATAGGTTTTACGATGCCCGCGAATTTCAGCTTCATCATGTACACCTCCCAATGACATACGAATATATTTCCGCTTCAATGCTGCAGCAATGGAACGTCCTAACGATGTTTTACCGACTCCCGGAGGTCCATACAGGCAAATAATAGGAGACTTCATATCTCCTTTTAATTTTAAGACGGCCAAATGTTCTAAAATACGTTCTTTTACCTTTTCCAAGCCATAATGGTCTTTATTTAAAGTACGCTCTGCATTGGCCAGATTCAAATTGTCTGTAGTATAAATTCCCCACGGCAAACTCAACATTGTTTGCAAATAATTCAACTGTACACTATAATCAGGTGACTGTGGATGTGTACGCTCCAACTTATCAACTTCTTTCAAGAAAACAGCTTTCACCTCATCACTCCATTTGATGGTTTCTGCTTTCCGACGCATTTCTTCTATTTCCTGCTCCTGAACACTACCACCTAATTCATCCTGTATTGTTTTTATCTGCTGTTGCAGGAAATATTCACGTTGCTGCTGATCGATGTCTTCACGAGCACGCATCTGTATGGATGCTTTTATATCAGCCAGCTGAACTTCTCTGTTCAGTATCTCAAGTAAACGATAGGAACGTGCCCGCAACGAATCGATACGCAACAGTTCTATTTTCTCGTCTTTTTTAAGTGGCAGATTTGTACAAATAAAATCTACCAGGAACATCGGGTTGTTAATATTCTTAATTGCAAACGACGAATCTTGAGGAAACATTTCCGAAGATTTGATATATTTCACTGTCAGATCTTTGCATGCCTCCACCAATGCCTGAAATTCTTTATCCGACTTCTCAGGAAGTTCTTCATTCAAGGTTGTAACACGACCTTTCAGATATGGATTTGTTTCAGTTATTTCTTTTAATTCCAGCCTTTTAGACCCTTGCAGTATAATGGTAGTGGTCTGATCGGGCATTTCAAGAACTCGTACAATCTTGGCTACTGTTCCGATGGAATGTAAGTCTTCAAACTGCGGATTTTCTGTTTCGGCCACTTTCTGACACACCACTGCAATGTATGATTTTTTCTTTTCAGCATCACGTACCAGTCTAAGGGAAGATTTTCTTCCAACCGATACCGGCATAAATACGCCTGGAAACAATACCATATTCCGAAGTGGCAATACAGGTAAAACCTCATCCACTTCAATATCCATCAGTTGCTCTTCATTTCCGTCAAAATCTGCAATCACTGAAAAGCCGTTTCCACTTCTGTCTTCGATATCACTCAGGTAATCTCTTCTCTTCATTTATCTCTTATTTTATTATATCAAAATTGGCAAAAGCCAACAAAAGCGTTGCAAAGTTAAGCTATTTCTTCATAAATGAAGATTCCTAACCCTTTAAAAAGACAAAATACAACGCCAAAAATGCAGCGAATTCGTCATCTTTCCGTATTTTTGAAAGCTATAAAGAAGTATCAACATGTCAAATTCATACTTTTCGTTCAAACAATTTACTATATACCACGATAAATGTGCCATGAAAGTAGGTACAGATGGAGTGCTTTTAGGCGCATGGACCCCGACAAACAATGCAATGCAAATATTGGATGTAGGTACAGGTACCGGACTCATTTCTTTACAGTTGGCACAGCGTAGTCCAACAGCCCAAATTACTGCGGTAGAGATTGACGCAATAGCAGCTGAACAGGCAAGAGATAACGTGGCTCGTTCTCCATGGGCTGAAAGAATAAAAATTATATGTTGCGATTTTAAAAACTATCAGTCTGAAAATAAGTTTGATTTAATAGTTTCCAATCCACCTTATTTTATTGATGCTTTGAAATGCCCTGTAGACGAACGTACCATAGCACGCCATTCAGGAAATCTAAATTATGAATTGCTATTTTCAAAATCGGCACATTTATTGAACGAAGAAGGATTGCTTTCCATCATTGTACCTGCCGAAACAGAGAAACATGTATTAGATGTCGCATGGAATAACAAACTCTTCTTGCAACAACGTACCAATGTTTATACTAAACCCGGAAAAAAATGTAGACGCTTACTCTTGTGCTTCGGTTTATCAAATACAGAACATGAAATAACAAATGAGTTGTATATCGAATCAAGTCAAGGAGGTTTCACAACCCAATATATTAACTTAACCAAAGATTTCTATTTAAAAATGTAATAATACCTATTTTCTATTCTAGATTATTATCACTTAAAAGTAAAAAGCCCATCATCTTGATAAATCAGAATGATGGACTTTCATTTTTGTCGGGGTAGCGGGATTCGAACCCACGACCCCCTGCTCCCAAAGCAGGTGCGCTAACCGGACTGCGCTACACCCCGAATGCTTTTCAAAAGCGGTGCAAAGATAGAATGTTTTTGCCAATCTGACAAATTTTTCACAAAATATATATCATTTAATTTATAAATCATTGATAATTAACGGTTAATTCCATTCTAAAAAAGAAACTTCACACAGTTATTCTTTGAATAAGACAAAAAAAACATACATTGTTTGTCCTTTTCAAATCAATTTCTTAATATTGCCAATATTTTTTGTCACTTAATACTACGTTTTATGAAACAAGCCTATTCACCTTCTCCTATTGATACATCAGACATTACATTGTCCGACGATTTAGCAAGTTTAACCGAAGCAATGGCACGTAATGTGCACGAAGTTTGGGCAGCAGGAAGAATAAAAGAAGGATGGACATTTGGAACAATACGTAACGACCAAAACAAAACACATCCCTGTCTAATTCCTTATGAACAACTTCCGGAATCAGAGCGTGAATACGACCGCCAAACAGCCATACAAACCTTAAAACTAATTATGAAATTGGGTTACACCATAACTCAAACAGATCATTAATATAAATAAATCCATATGACCGAAAGTAAATATTTCCCTATATTTCCATATTGGAAACGAGACATTTCAATACTTATTATATTACTTCTTATTATAGGAAGTACCGCCACATGCTGTATATTGTCCAGCTTTTCACAAGAAGTTGCAGAAGAAAAAATATATTTTTTATTACTTAAAGCAATACTTCTTATTATCATCATTATAGGTTTATGTATCATCATATTAAGACTTATCAATATATATTCCGACAATATAGAGAAAGAGAGAAATATTCTTTCTGATTTATATGCTGAAGAACAGAAAAGAATGATAGTCAAAAACGACAAAAAAGAAGCGGACAATGCAGATGAGAAGTTAAAAAAAGAAATTCTGTTATTAAACAAACAACTAAAAGAACTAGAACATTCTCACAAACAACAGATAGAACAAATAGAAGCTAAAATACACACTCAGTATCAAGACGAAAAGATCAAATATTTGGAAGAGATAAACAAACAACTTTTAGCCAATAAGAAATAATACTCAATGAATTTTTTTACACGTATATTTGCGTTTCATTTTGACCGGTCGTTTTCTGGAAAAAGCTGGCGACAATTGGCATGGCTCTTTGGAGTCATTTTAATTATCTTTTGCTCTGTCTATATAGCTTGTTGCTTATCATTAAACTCAACAAGTGCCGAACACCACTTGTTCCAGTTAATCTGCCTATTTATTGATCCAGGCAGTATAAAAGATGCTGTTTATATGCCCCAATGGCTAGCAGTCTGTGTTGCCATTATTGGATTGATTTTATTTTGCGGACTACTCATTTCCGTCATATCCAATATGTTAGAACGCAGGGTAGAACGCTTTCGGGAAGGCGATATCGTATATCCAATGCGCAACCATATCGTTATAATAGGCTTTGATGATATGGTACCCACACTGATTCAACAAATATGCGACGACCCCAAATATAAAAAATGTTACATTCTTGTACAAAGCAGTCGGCCGGCAGCTGAAATACGTAGTAAAATACATACTGAATTAGATGCTAAAGACGAGAAGCGAATTGTTATATTGCATGCACGACGTGATTCTATTGAGGATTTGGAAAAACTTTATACCACCAAGGCCATGGAAGTTTTTCTAATTGGCGAGCGCGATGAACACGATCATGACTCACTCAATATTGAATGTCTTAAAAAGATTGTAGACATTCATAAGAAACACAAGGACTGTCCATTAATTCCTTTTACAGTGTTATTTGAATATCAAACAACATTTGCAGCTTTTCAAACAACAGATTTGTCTTCGGAATGGAGACAATATATTGAATTTCATCCCTTCAATTTTTACGAAGAATGGGCAAAAAAGATATTAATAAATTGCCATTACGGGAAAGGGAAAGAAGCCATAGAATATCCTCCTTTGGATAGAGAACCTATTACTTACGAAAGCAAAAAACATATTCATTTAGTAATAATAGGAATGAGTCGCATGGGGGTTGCCATTGGAGTAGAGGCCGCTCATTTGTTACACTTCCCCAACTTTTGTCGCGATCCCCGCTGTAAAAGTACCATTACTTTTATTGATGAAATGGCTGACAGGGAGATGAATTTTTTCCGTGGACGTTATCGTCATTATTTCGAAATTTCATCGACCACATATTACGACATGAGCACCGATACTGTAAATAAACATATCATTCCCCCAAGCCGTTTTCAGAATAAAGACAGCAACTTCCTTGATATAGAATTTGAATTTATCAAAGGAAGAGCAGAAAGTCCTGTTATCCAACAGGCAATTAGCGAATGGGCTAATTCGGAAGATGAAATACTCAGCATAGCAATTTGTCTTAATTATCCCCCACAAAGTATGGCTATGGGCTTATATCTGCCTGATAACATATACAACAAAAATATTCCCGTTTTTATTCGACTGGAAACTTCTGCCGCATTACTGACAATGCTAAACAGCAAGAAAACAGAAGAAGATGTACACAAATATTCTCATGTATATCCTTTTGGTATGCTTGATAATTGTTACGATCTTGATAAGAAGAGTATTCGTATGGCACAATCGGTGAATTATGTATACGAGTTCTACAACAAACACAACTCATTACCTGAATCTTTGCCTCAGGAAAATGTATTAAAAGATTTATGGAACCACATTCCTGTAGCCCATCAATGGTCAAATTTATACAATGCATATTCCATCAAATTGAAATTGCGTTCACTGAACATAACACAACTGGACAATATACAACTTGATTCACACCAAATAGAACTATTAGCCCAAGTTGAACACAACCGTTGGAATTTAGAAAAACTACTATTAGGGTTTAGAAAACCAACTCCATCAGAACTAGAAATCATAAATGGAGATCCACAAAAGAAACGTGAATACAAAAACAAATGGTTCGTACATGCTGACATTTGTCCATATCACGAGCTAAGTGAAGGATCTAAAAATTATGATAAATGCATCACCGGCGGAATACCTGTAATAGTGAAAAATAATAAATAGCATTCATTTTATGATTGCAGAAATACAATAAAATCAACTACGTATAACAAAAAACAGAACAGACCAAGTAATTTTATCTAAAAGGTTTGTTACTTTCATCCTAAATATCTAATATTGTCACATATATAAAAAAGTTTTACTATGAATGATATCTATAAATCAATAGGCCTGTTTATCGACGGGGGTTATTATGCAAAAATCAACGAAGCGCTGGAAGAACATTTCTCGCTCAACATAAATGTAGCAGCCTTAATGACATTTATCCGCCAACAAGTCAGCCAGCTTAGTAATTCAGCCAGTGCCGACTGCCACATTACAGAAAGTCATTATTTCCGGGGACGGTATAGAGTCAACGATGCAAACAATAAACATCTGTTATTCAGTGAACGTAAGTTTGAAGATTCTTTGATTGAAAACGATGTCATATTCCACTACAAACATTTGCGTGAAATTCAAAAAGACGGTGAAATAACTGTTGTCGAAAAAGGAATTGACGTTTGGTTTGCATTAGAAGCATACGAACTTTCTATCATACGTAAATTTGATTATGTAGTACTGATTACAGGGGATGCTGATCATGAAATGTTGATTAAGAAATTGAAAACCTTGAAAATACATGCCATTTTATTGACATGGGATGTCGCCAACGACAAAGCTACTTCTACTGCCAAACTACTTAAAGATGAAGCCTGCACCCACATCGAACTGAACAAGCTAGTAGAAGCTGATGCCAGTCTGCGTACCCGATTATGTAAGTCCAAATAGTTTATTTAGAATATAAAGCGCTATGGTGCAATTCATATATCATCCACAAAGCATATCCTAAAACATTACACATGGAAGCAGATGACACAATAGACAACGGAAAGATACCTGAAAAAGGACAAACATCAGATACATTCGAAGAGGATGAGTTTGAACGCTTGTTAAACGAATTCATATCTTCCGAAATAGAAGATGACTACAAGCAGGAATATGCAGGCGATGAAAGTGAAGAAAGCCATAAAAAAGAGGAGGAAGTTTCAATCCATATCACAGGAATACAATTAGCTATCACAGACGAAAAAGAATGTGGAGGATCCTATACGGAACGTAACCAATTCCGAATGCCTCACAACAATTTTTACATTTATGCCGAAATTTCTGTGCATAACCCCAATTATCAGGTATTTAGTTGGGAAAAAGATTTGTGTATTACCTTAAGTGATGATCGTTATGAAACTCTCAGTGAAACAACTGACACACTGAAAGTTAGCAGTGAAGATACAATTGGTAAATTGGAAATTGTATTTTCCACAGAGCTTTCCCAGGTCAAATTGCATCCTCATGATACTAGGACACTCTATATCAACGTGTTTTATAAAGAAAATCAAATCTACAGAAAAGATTTCACGCTGATCGATATCCCTGAGAATTATATGCAATGCTTCCGGTATAATTCTTTCAATTTATATAGAATTGAAGCTGGAAAAGAAGTGGATTATGAAGCACTGGGACATTCGCAAAATTGCTTTAACCATCGTAATTTGGGTGATATTCTATTACTACAAGGTATGGAAAATTTATTGGTAAAGTACGACCGAAATGCCTTTGAAGATTATACACCTGAATTTGAACTGCGTTTGTATGATGAAACAGGACGTATCAAAGCCAATCAGATTCAACTGGCAGGATCATACGACAACCAAGGGTTATCATACATCAGTTTAATGTGGGAAATAGGAGGGAGCAAAAAAAACTTTTGGAAAAAAGGAACTTACCTGATAGAAGTTCTGTTCATGGATGAAACAGTCATTTCTGCTCCTTTTGAAGTAGGTAATCAAGATACAGAAAGCATTTACGGTCGCGAATCCATCCAACCCCGAACCAATATTGCAGGAAAAAAGATCCTCAAGTCAGAAAATATAGAGAAACCATTGCAGGAGTTGAACGAAATGATAGGTTTGGCCAGTGTCAAGCAGAAAATCAACAACTACTGTAATCTAATGCGGTTGGAACAAGAGCGCAACCGAAAAGGCTTGCCAACACAACAGCACTCTCTACATGCGGCATTTATTGGAAATCCAGGCACAGGAAAGACAACAGTAGCCCGACTACTAGGAAAAATCCTAAAAGATATGGGATTACTATCCAAAGGTCATGTTGTTTATGAAGAACGAAGTACCCTGCTTGGCCAATTTTACGGCAGTGAGGATGAAAAAACATTGGCAGCCATGAAACGAGCACAAGGAGGAATTCTATTCATTGATGAAGCTTATAGCCTTTATAAACCGGAGGATCCTAAAGATCCGGGTATCAATGTCCTGGAAACTTTATTAACTGCTCTAGCTGATGAATCGAATCGGGATTGGATGTTGTTACTGGCCGGCTATCCGGCTCCCATGAAGGGTTTACTTAGTTGCAATCCAGGACTAGACTCGCGCATTCCTGAAACCAATCGTTACTATTTCGACGATTACAGCGTAGATGAACTTATGCAAATTGCCGATCTATACTGTAAACGTAAATGCTATCAATTAACAACTGAAGCACGAAAAGCTCTACAAATGGTAATAAGAAGAGCTTATAGCCTGAAAGACGAGACGTTTGGTAATGGGCGTTATATCAACTCCTTATTATCAGAAGAAATATTGCAAAACATGGCGCGTCGAGTAAGCAAACTTCCTTCGCCCACCATTGAACAATTAATAACCATTGAAAAAGAAGACATTCCAGGAATCAGACAAGATGATTATAAAAAGTCTTTGGAGAAATTAAACCGCATGGTCGGGCTAAAGCAATTAAAAAAAAGTATCAGCGAACATCTCAACTTTGTTAACCTTGTTCGTCTTCGTGCCGAACAAGGTATCAGTACAGCACTTCCTCCAATGCATATGATATTTACAGGTAATCCAGGTACCGGAAAAACAACTGTAGCCGATTTTATTGGAGAAATTTACGCTTCGCTTGGACTTTTATCAAAAGGCAATGTAATACGAACAGAAAGAAGCGATTTCATTGATATCAAGGTAGGCGGAACAGAACAAAAGACCAAAGCTATTCTAAAAAGTGCACAAGGTAATGTTTTGTTCATTGATGAAGCCTATACACTAATGAAAGAGAACAGCGATTCCAATGATTTTGGACCTCGCGTAATAGAAACACTGCTTACTACGTTAAGTCGCGAGGAAATTGATATGTTGGTTATCATGGCTGGTTATCCTGAGGAGATGGAGCAATTGCTGGAATCGAATCCCGGACTTAAATCACGTTTTCCTTATGTATTTCACTTCGAAGATTACACAGCCGAAGAATTGCTGGAAATAGCCCATGGAATAGCTGACAAACAAGGATACCATTTTTCGAAAGCGGCAGAAAAAGCATTGAAAGCATTGATTTCCAAAGAAGTGCAACATAAAGACAAACATTTTGGAAATGGCCGTTTTGTCACAAGACTCATCAGTACCAAAATCATCCCAGCTATGAGTCACCGTTTGGCGACCCTCCCGCCTGAAAAGCAACGTAACAAACGCATACTGCAAACAATCCAAGTCCAAGATATACCAATCACTAGAGATGAACTGCAAGACATACACGAAAATTGGGGATTTGACGAACGAAGTATTAGCCGTTCACTAAAAAAACTAGACAGTATGATAGGGTTGGGACAGGTAAAAAAAGCCATTCACAATTTTGTGGAAGTATCACGTTACCTCAACAAACAAGGGTTGTTACATACGCACTACGAAACTCCCCTAAAATGGAGTTTTACAGGAAACACTGGTACTGGTAAAAGTACAGTAGCCGGTATCATGGCCGAATTATTGCATGCCATGAACTTACTCGATAAAGGGCATCTGGTAGAACTAAAAGCAGAAGAAATATATAACGTACAAGATTATAAGGTGGACGAAATTCTTAGAAATGCGATGAAACGCTCACAACAAGGTGTCCTATTTATCGACGGAGATGCTCCTGTATTTAAAAGCCCCCGCTCGCATTTCGATAGCGAAAAACTACGTTTCCAACTCACAACTCTTACAGCTGATTTACCAGGGAACTATGCATTGATTATTGCCGAACATGAATCAGTACGTCAACCACTGGTAAGTACTTTGACACAACACGGACAGCTTGCTGAATTCGATCATACACTTCATTTTGAAGATTATACAGCCGATGAACTTATGCAAATTCTAATTCAGATGCTAAAACAACATAAATGGAGATTTTCAGAAGATGCTCAATCAATTATGGCACGGTACATAGAACACCTTTGTGCAAACCGCAATTTGGGATATGCAAACGCCCGTACCATGAAGCTGCTTGCACGCTCCATTACCAATATAGCTTTATTACGGGAAAGCAAGGCCATTGGACAAACCTTAAAAGGAATAATCCAACCACAAGACGTAGCAGATTTTGTCTGGAAAGATATTCGGCATACTGTTGGATTCAAATAATATACTAGCTTTCCACTATAATAATAAAAAATATGGATAGAATTCTTTTTTCAGTCTTCTACCCATACTTTTTTATTAATGAAAATCCTAGGCTGAATGTATCTTACTTAATTATATCCAATGCCTTGAAACATTTTGTCAGTTTATCAACCGCATAATCCAACTGTTCTTTGGTATGAGTAGCCATCAAAGCCACACGAACCAATGTGTCTTGTGGTGCACAGGCAGGAGGAATTACAGGATTAATAAAGATACCTTCGTCAAAGGCTAATTTTGTGACCGCAAATGTCTTTTCTGTATCCCGAACATATAACGGAATAATGGGAGATTCTGTTTCTCCAATCTCAAAACCAGCCTCCCGGAATCGCTTTAATGCGTAATTCGTAATGTCCCACAAACGCTGGATACGTTCAGGTTCAGATTGAATAATATGTAATGCCTCACGTGCTGCTGCGGTAGCTGCCGGTGTATTACTGGCTTGGAATATATAAGAACGGGCATTATGGCGCAACCAATTGATAACTTCCTTATCGCCAGCTACAAAGCCACCGATAGAAGCCAATGATTTACTGAAAGTACCCATTATTAAATCGACATCAGCAGTCACTCCAAAATGATCGCATACACCACGGCCTTGTTTACCAAATACCCCTAAACCATGTGCTTCATCTACATAAATACTGGCATTGTATTTTTTCTTCAGACGAACAATCTCAGGAAGATTTGCCAAATCACCCTCCATGGAAAATACGCCATCTACTACAATCAGTTTAACTGCATCCGGCTCACATTTTTGAAGTTCTTTTTCAAGAGCCTCCATATCGTTATGCTTATACTTCAACTGAGTTGCAAAAGACAAACGACGTCCATCTACAATGGATGCATGATCACGATCATCACATATAATATAATCCCCACGGCCAACCAACTGAGGAATTACTCCTTCATTAACTGTAAATCCGGTAGAAAAGCATAATGCCTCATCCTTTCCTACAAACTCAGCCAGTTCCTTTTCCAACTCCACATGTATATCAAGTGTTCCATTCAACAAACGGGAACCGGCACATCCTGTACCATATTTATCTGTTGCAGCCTTAGCAGCATCAATGATACGCTTATCATAGGTTAACCCCATATAAGCATTTGAACCGAACATCAGGACTTTTTTTCCATCCATCATCACCTCTGTATCTTGATGGCTGTCAATTGTACGGAAATAAGGATATACGCCTTTTGCCATAAACTGTTGTGGCACGTCGTATTTCGCAAATTTGTCTTGTAGTAAACTCATTGAATGTCTTTTATATAATGAATATTTAATCAGTTAAAAGATGTCCTTAAAAACAGGGTGCAAAGATAGCAAAATATGTTATTATCTGTTCGCCTTAGCTTAAAAAATCATTCTATTTCTGTTTTAAAACGACTGAATGATTCAAATTTTAGAGTTTTTATATTACATTTGCAATGGACTAAACAATAACTTCAGACAACTTTGGAAGTATGGACAAAATCAAGGACACAATAACATTTATCATAAATCCGAAATCGGGTACACAAAGCAAGGACTTGATTTTGAAATGGATTGATGAGCGCCTGGACAAAGATAAATATAAACTGGAAGTTGTCTATACACAATATGCCGGACATGCCGTAGAAATAGCAGCACAAAAAGCTCAAGAAGGGGTTTATGCAGTAGTTGCAGTAGGAGGTGACGGCACCATCAACGAAGTGGCACGCTCGCTCGTACATACACAAACTGCATTGGGAATCATACCATGTGGGTCTGGAAACGGGCTTGCACGTCATTTACAAATTCCATTAGAACCAGCTAAGGCTATTGAAGTCATTAATAGTGGTCTAAAAGAAGTTATTGATTATGGTACTATCAACGGGGTAGCTTTTTTCTGCACTTGTGGAGTAGGTTTCGATGCTTTTGTGAGTCTGAAGTTTTCACAAGCGGGCAGGAGAGGGCCTCTAACTTATATTGAAAAGGCATTACAAGAAAGTCTAAAATACAAGCCTGAAACTTATGAAGTAGAGATCGACGGGAACACCTCACACTACAAAGCTTTTCTAATAGCTTGTGGAAATGCTTCTCAATACGGCAATAATGCCTATATCACTCCACGTGCAACTTTAAACGATGGTTTACTGGATGTTACAATACTGGAACCTTTCACAGTACTAGATGTGCCTGCCTTATCGTTCCAGTTGTTCAATAAAACCATTGACCAAAACAGCCGCATTAAAACTTTCCGTTGTCGTACACTGCATATACACCGTTCGCAAACAGGTGTAGTGCATTTTGACGGCGATCCAGTAATGATGGGCGAAGACATTGACATCCAAGTCATGGAACAAGGACTACAAGTTCTTGTTCCATCGGAAGAGCAAAAAGAAAATGCTACTGTCTTTCAAAAGGCACAAGACTATATCAACGATTTATGGCAAATCAATGAATCTATTGTAGAAGATCTTACCAACCAAAACAAAAGAATATTGGACAAAGGTAAGAGACAGTTCAAGAAGTTGACGAAAAAAAACTAAAAACAATTTTGAAAAACTATGCCGAAGTGTGATGTGCTATCAATATGTTTTATGTACTTTTGCAGGGTTAATATAGAAACGACTATTTTAGCGCAAACTTCTAAATAATATATATAAAGATGTATAGAACACATACTTGCGGAGAACTTCGCATCTCCGATGTCAATAAGCAAGTTACGCTGGCAGGATGGGTACAGCGCAGCCGTAAGATGGGAGGTATGACCTTTGTTGATCTCCGTGACCGTTATGGTATTACACAGTTGGTATTCAACGAGGAAGTAAATGCCAACCTCTGTGAACAAGCCAACAAGTTGGGGCGTGAATATGTCATTCAAATAACCGGTATTGTAAACGAGCGGTTCAGTAAGAATGCCAATATTCCTACCGGTGACATTGAAATCATTGTTTCCGACTTGCAAGTACTCAACGCAGCTCTGACTCCTCCTTTTACCATTGAAGACAATACAGATGGCGGTGATGATATACGTATGAAATATCGCTATCTGGATTTGCGACGCACAGCTGTACGCAAGAACCTGGAATTGCGCCATAAAATGACGATTGAAGTACGCAAATATCTCGACAGTAAAGGATTCATTGAAGTAGAAACCCCGTTACTGATTGGTTCTACCCCCGAAGGTGCCCGTGACTTTGTCGTTCCTTCACGCATGAATCCTGGCCAGTTCTATGCTTTACCTCAAAGCCCGCAAACTTTGAAACAGTTATTAATGGTATCGGGATTCGACCGTTATTTCCAAATAGCCAAATGTTTCCGCGACGAAGATTTGCGTGCCGACCGTCAACCCGAGTTCACCCAGATTGATTGCGAAATGTCTTTTGTTCAACAAGACGATGTGATCGAACTATTTGAGGGTATGGCCAAATATTTGTTCAAAGAGTTACGCGGTGTAGAACTAACCGAACCGTTTTTACGTATGCCATGGGCAGACGCCATGAAATATTATGGTAGCGACAAACCCGACTTGCGTTTCGGTATGAAATTCGTGGAATTAATGGATATTCTGAAAGGCCATGGTTTCTCTGTGTTTGACAGTGCTGCCTACATAGGCGGTATCTGCGCAGAAGGTGCAGCCCACTATACACGCAAACAGCTCGACGCTTTGACTGAATTCGTGAAACGTCCGCAGATAGGCGCCAAAGGCATGGTATATGCACGCGTAGAAGCAGACGGAAATGTAAAATCAAGTGTTGACAAATTCTACACACAAGAGGTGTTGCAGCAAATGAAAGAAGCCTTCAATGCTAAACCTGGCGACTTAATTCTTATCCTCAGTGGCGATGACGCCATGAAGACGCGCAAACAACTTTGTGAACTTCGTCTTGAAATGGGTAACCAGTTGGGCTTACGCGACAAAAACAAATTTGCCCTGTTGTGGGTAGTTGATTTTCCCATGTTTGAATGGAGTGAAGAAGAAGGCCGCCTGATGGCTATGCACCATCCTTTCACACACCCCAAAGACGAAGATATTCCATTGCTTGACACTGATCCCGCTGCCGTGCGAGCCGATGCATATGACATGGTGTGCAACGGAATTGAAGTGGGTGGAGGTTCTATTCGTATCCACGATGCAAAACTGCAAGCCAAGATGTTTGAAATTCTAGGATTTACTCCCGAGAAAGCACAAGAACAGTTTGGCTTCCTGATGAACGCCTTCAAATATGGAGCTCCTCCTCACGGAGGTCTGGCTTATGGTCTAGACCGTTGGGTAAGTATCTTTGCCGGGTTGGATAGTATTCGCGACTGCATTGCTTTCCCCAAGAACAACAGCGGACGCGACGTAATGCTTGATGCCCCGGGCTTCCTCGATCAAAAGCAATTGGACGAACTGAATCTAGTTGTAGATATTAAAGAATAACAACTACCACCAGGAGTGAAAGAAACGACACGTATCCTACGTTTTGCTATCATCGGCACACTTAATGCGCTGATCACGGCAGCCACCATAGGCATCTTGATGGGTATGTGTGGTATTCACTACTTGGCTTCCAACATTGCTGCTTACGTCATTGCCCAGACACACAACTTCATCTGGTGCAAGTATTGGATATTCCCCACAGACAAAAAGAGCAACACCTGGCGACAGGTGCTGCTCTTTCTTATTGCTTTTGGAATGGCCTATTTGGCCCAGTTCCTTTTCCTCATCCTCTTAGTTGAATTATTAGGTTGTAATGAATATCTTACTCAGTTCCTCGGTCTGTTTGTATACGGTACTGTAAATTTTCTGATGAACAAACGGATAACTTTCCATTAACCTAAAGCCTAAAATACTGAATTTATAAAGAAGGACTTGAAAGCGACAAAGAGGGACTTTACATTCACAAAGAGGGACTTTACGATCGCAGTATAAAACTCTAGCGAAATAAAAAAACATATAAACAGGGTGACATACCCTCATTCATATAATGAGTGAAAAGAAGGCATACTTTATTATTCCTAAACTGAATACAGCCTGTACCAAATGTTCTAAACCACTCAAAAACGACCTCTGCTTAATAGGAAATTTCTATAGAAAGAACTACCTATGTTGTAGGTGAAATATTAATAAAAATCCTTCACGACGCATGTAGGCGCTCCCTAAAAAATGTGACTTTAAATCGAGAAGGAATTAAGTAGGGGATGACTCTTCATCTCACGATCAGATACATCCCCTAAAATATGATCAGTCCAAAAAACGCTTTACAATACCCTCATAAGCATCAATACGGCGGTCTCGCAAGAAAGGCCACCAACGACGCACATTTTCCGATCGCTCCATGTCCACCTCTACAACCAGGTTCTCCGGTCGGTCGTTAGCAGCCTGCGCCAACAATTCACCTTGTGGTCCGGCAACAAAACTGTTCCCCCAAAACAAGATACCGTTGGTTTGACCCGACGGATCAGGTTCATGCCCTACACGGTTAACCGCAATGACAGGCACCCCATTAGCTACAGCATGTCCACGCTGTGAGATGATCCAGGCTCCCAACTGACGGGCCTTTTCATCATCCGTGTCGGTACTTTCCCAACCAATGGCAGTAGGGTATATCAACAGTTCTGCACCTTTCAGTGCCATCAGGCGGGCAGCTTCGGGATACCACTGATCCCAGCAAACAAGTACACCCAATTTACCAAGCGAAGTCTGAATAGGTTCAAAACCCAAATCACCAGGAGTAAAATAGAATTTCTCATAATAGGCCGGATCATCGGGAATGTGCATCTTGCGATATTTCCCGGCAATACTTCCATCACGGTCGAACACCACTGCTGTATTATGATATAATCCCGGCGCCCGCTTTTCAAACAATGAAGTAACCAGCACAATACGATTGGTCGCCGCCAATTCGGAATAGAAACCTGTAGAAGGACCGGGGATTGGTTCAGCCAAGTCAAAAAGTTGCGTATTCTCCGTTTGGCAAAAGTACAGAGAGTTATGCAATTCTTGAAGCACGACAAGCTGGGCACCATGTGCAGCACAAGCTTCAATGCTTTTGGCTAAATTCATCAGGTTAGTACGCAAGTCTGCACAATTGGCTTGTTGGATGATACCTACTTTTATTTTTCTCATAATGTTTCAGTATATAATCAGTTTATCTTACATTTCATTTCAATACTCCTGCAGGATATTGCATCGTCACACAATGTAACGAACCATGTTGACGAATGAGTGGTCGACAGTCAATTCCAACAATCTCGTAACCTGGAAAAGCAACCCGCAACACCTCGTATGCACGACGGTCATTATCAGCTTGATTGTAAGTTGGATAGAGCACCGCATCATTCAATATAAGAAAGTTAGCATAAGTAGCAGGTAGACGTTCTCCGTTTTCCACCACAGCATCGGCCATGGGTAAAGGGAGCAATCGATAGGGATCACCTGAAAGAGTACGAAAGGTACGCAACTGCTCTTCCATCCGACACAGAGCTTCATAGTGTTCATCATGCGGGTCAGTACACTGCACATATACAATGGTATCATTGGGGCAGAAGCGTGCCAAGGTATCAATATGGCTGTCTGTATCATCACCTGCCAAATAGCCATAGTCCAGCCACAATACTTGCTGTACATGAAAAACACTTTGCAGATAATCTTCAATTTCCTTTCGGGTCATCTGTCCATTACGGTTGGGCGATAGCAAGCATTCCGAGGTAGTAAGTAGTGTACCGCAACCATCACTTTCGATAGAACCTCCCTCAAGCACAAATCCCAAACAGTTAACATAATTACCTTGAAGAGCACCACGTTCAACCAACCGACGGGTAATAAGATTGTCTTTATCAGAAGCAAACTTCAGTCCCCATCCATTAAACTTAAAATCAAGCAATAAAGGCCCCGAAGTATCAAGTAGGGTAATAGCGCCGTGGTCGCGTGCCCAAGTATCGTTTGTTGGACATTGCACAAAGCGCACATGGTCCATATTTACCGAACCGGCAATCTGCTGACGTACTTCCTCCGGCATAGGTGTTACGATTAGCAAATATTCACGTGCTGCGATCTCACGAGCAATGTGCAGAAAACACTCTTGTACCTCGCTCAACATATATGCCCAATCAGTATACTCATGTGGCCATGTCAACTGTACACCGCTCTGCCAAGCCCATTCAGCGGGGAGATAGGAAGCTACATTTTTCTCTACATTCATAAATCAATTATGATTTGGGTTTACGATCAAAAAACGGATTTTTAGATGCAGCACTCACAGGAATAGCCAACATACTGCGACATTCTGGCAGCCATCCCAGCTGTTGCGCAGCCAAACCAGCAGAGAACATAACTCGTGTATCTACCCTCAAATCAGCAGCTGTAGCACAAGCCGAACCTACTGCAATACCTACATCTATCGTATTCAATGCACAAGGAACCCCATGGGGACGGGCTGTACAGGTATTAAAACCACAATGTCCACAATTTAGGCCCTGGGCCTGTTCCCGTGTACCTATAATAATTACACACTCAGCCTGAAGGATATTATCTGCATCGCGCAAGAAAAATTTCATACCAGTTTCATCCGATACCTGCCGCATCTTATCAGCCAGATTTTGCAAATCATCATCTGTCACTAACGCAACTTCAATCACATCAATACCCTTACCCTTAGGTGCTGTACGAGCAGCAGTCATCATCTGACGAGCAACTGACAACACATGCTCATGACGCAAATCTCTTTCATTATATATCATACAACAGTTTTCTTAAATAAATTAGTGAAACAAAGATACGGCAAATATTTCTTCTTACACAATAGTGTGCAAAATTTAAACCATTCCCACATTAACTACTTAATTTAATAGGAAATCAATACATTTTTTGTGGCACATACCGTAATTGCACGTATTGTATTCCCGGTTTTACATAACCACTATCCAGCATAATTGGAGTCACGCGGAACATTTCCAATCTTTTCTTCAAATAGTTTTGAACATCAACAGATTGCGATTTCACAAACGACAAAAGTGTTACACTTCCTGTGCTATCTATATTTACCTTTGCCTTGACCGTCCGTATATGTATCGGTTTCTCTCTCTTATTGATATTCCCTTTAGCATATTTATCCACCCATAATATAACTGTAGCTTTAGGAGTTGTATCAACAGCTACGCTTGTTTCACTACTACACATCTCATCCCTAACAGATGAATGATTGGAATTTCTGCATGAAAAAAAGCATAAAAGCAGCATCAGACTCAAACAAAATAAGGATTTCTTCATAAATATCGTTTATTATTTATTCAAAGATAACAAATTTAAAATAATGAGGCACAACAAAATGATATTACATAGAACACCTTCATGCTTTTTTCATCTAAAATACCAAGTTAATCATGTATACTCTCGTTAAAATGTTTTAAAATATTAAATCTGCTATATTAAGTGGCTTTTTTCAATCCTTTTTTCATTACTTTTGCACACAAATTCTCTGATTCATTATGAAGATAAAAGAGATCGTGAATGCCCTTGAACGGTTCGCGCCTCTACCATTGCAAGACGGATTTGATAATGCCGGATTGCAAATAGGATTGACAGATGCGGAAGCAACAGGGGCTTTGTTGTGTCTTGACGTAACCGAAGCTGTATTGGACGAAGCCATCGCCCTCGGGTACAACCTTATTATATCTCATCATCCGCTAATCTTTAAAGGTTATAAATCGATTACAGGTAGGGATTACGTGGAGCGTTGTATCATAAAGGCTATCAAAAATGAAATAACCATTTATTCGGCTCATACCAATTTGGATAATACATGGGAAGGAGTAAACTTTAAAATAGCGGAAAAAATCGGCCTACAAAAAATACAAATATTAGAACCCAGGTCAGGCTGCTTAATGAAATTAGTTACATTTGTCCCCAACAATTACAGTGAAAAAGTAAGAAATGCTTTGTATGAAGCAGGTTGTGGCTGCATAGGGAACTACGATGCCTGCAGCTTCAATACCGCAGGCGCAGGTACATTCAGAGCCCAGATTGGCACACACCCTTTTTGCGGTAAAGTGGGAGAGATACACACTGAAAATGAAATACGAATTGAAACTATCTTGCCAGCATACCGCAAACCAGAAGTCATAAAAGCACTGTTTTCTGCCCATCCCTATGAAGAACCTGCATTTGACTTCTATCCGTTGGAAAACAGTTGGAAACAGGCTGGTTCTGGTGTCATAGGACAATTGGAAACAGAAGAAACCGAACTTGATTTTTTAAAACGTATTAAAAAAACATTTGAGGTCGGATGCATCCGCCACAATAAACTGACAGGACGTGAGATTAAGACGGTGGCTTTATGTGGAGGAGCAGGTGCTTTTCTATTGCCTTTGGCTATAAGACACGGAGCTGATGTCTTTATTACAGGAGAAATTAAATATCACGATTATTTCGGACATGATCAAGAAATTCTGCTAGCGGAAATAGGTCACTACGAAAGTGAACAGTATACTAAAGAAATATTTTATAATATAATCCGGGATTTGTTTCCTGATTTGGCTGTACAACAGACTAAAATCAACACAAATCCCATAAAATACATGTAAAGAAATGTCTAAAGAAGCAAAAAAGAACCCTCAGGAATTGACAGTAGAACAAAAATTAAAAACTTTGTTCCAATTGCAAACTACTCTTTCTAAAATTGACGAAATTAAGACTCTACGCGGAGAATTACCTTTGGAAGTACAAGATTTGGAAGATGAAATTGCCGGATTAAGTACTCGTATTGAAAGAATCAAAGCCGAAGTGGCTGAATTGAAAACATCCATTGCCGGGAAAAAAGTAGAAATAGAAACCGCCAAAGCTTCTGTCGCAAAATATAAAGAACAGCAAGAAAATGTTCGCAATAACCGTGAATATGATTTCTTGAGCAAAGAAATAGAATTCCAGACATTGGAAATAGAACTGTGCGAAAAGCGAATCAAAGAATTTACAGAACAGGAAGAAGAAAAATCTAAAGAAGTTGTTCAATGCACCACTACTTTAGAAGAACGCCAGAAAGATCTTGACGTAAAAAAGAACGAATTGGATGAAATTATCTCAGAAACTAAACAGGAAGAGGAGAAACTGAGAGATAAAGCTAAAGAGCTGGAAACTAAAATTGAACCTCGCCTGCTTCAATCATTCAAACGCATCCGCAAAAATTCACGCAATGGTTTAGGCATTGTATATGTACAGCGTGATGCATGTGGCGGCTGTTTCAATAAAATCCCTCCTCAGAGACAGTTGGATATTCGCTCACGCAAAAAAATCATTGTATGCGAATATTGTGGACGTATCATGATAGACCCTGAATTGGCAGGTGTAACCACAGATCCCAAACCAGAACCGACTAAAGAAAAAACAACACGGAGAAGGAAAATGACTGAAATGGATTAATTGTAAAAATTCCATTTATCAAAATACCAAATAAGGCTGTAGTGTGAATTTTACTACAGCCTTATTTGTTTTTCCATTCATACCTCAAAGCACTGATATAGAACCCAGAAAAAAGTAAGCATTACAATATGACGAGAATGAGTATACAAAATAGAGTATAATGTCCACTTAAATCCTCCCAAAACTATAATGACAAATAATCAGGTATATCCGGTAAGAAAATATACTTATTATCCGTATAATCCATTTTACAACAGTAGTGCTGAAGACCATTGCTTACAATCAAATAATCGACCTTTAAAACCATATTATAACGGGTTATCTGATCAAAAACAGCTTGCGTAATTGAAATATCAGGTGCCTTGTATTCTATGATCATTCTTGCGGTAAGATCACGCCTGTATAATACCGTATCACAGCGTTTTTTAGTACCATTAAGTATTATCTGAACTTCATTTGCCAGTAATGCAGATGGATAATTTTTGTATTTCATTAAAAAGTGTACAAAATGCTGACGCACCCATTCTTCGGGAGTAAGAGCAACATATTGACGACGTATGACATCAAAAATAACACTTTTTCCACCTCTCGTGGCAATTTTAGCATCAAAAGCAGGTAAGTTTAACAATAACATTTGCTACATTTGTAAATTAGATAAATGATCTCTGCATATAGGAGATACAAATTTAATTAAAAAACTTATGAAAACAAAAGAAGAAATTGTTGCCAATTGGCTTCCACGCTATACTAAACGCCCTTTGGAGGACTTCTGCGAATACATCCTTCTGACCAATTTCAACAAATATGTAGAAATATTTGCAGAGAAATTTAATGTACCCATATTAGGCAGAGATGCAAATATGATTTCAGCCAGTGCCGAAGGAATAACTATCATTAATTTTGGAATGGGAAGTCCCAATGCGGCCATTATCATGGATTTGCTAAGTGCCATAAAACCTAAAGCATGCCTATTTTTGGGAAAATGTGGAGGAATTGATAAAAAAAATCGAATAGGTGACCTGATTCTACCCATTGCAGCCATCCGCGGAGAAGGTACTTCCAATGATTATTTCCCTCCAGAAGTACCTGCTTTACCAGCTTTCATGCTGCAGCGCGCTGTATCTTCTGCCATACGTGATTATGCACGTGATTACTGGACAGGTACTGTTTATACTACTAATCGTCGTATCTGGGAACATGATGAGAAGTTTAAAGAATATCTAAAAACAACACGGGCAATGGCCGTAGATATGGAAACTGCAACTTTATTTAGTTGCGGATTTGCTAACCACATTCCTACAGGTGCCTTGCTATTGGTTTCTGATCAGCCGATGATTCCAGAAGGCATAAAAACCGACAAAAGCGATAACATGGTAACTCAAACCTACGTTACAGAACACGTAGAAATAGGTATTGCTTCCTTGCGTATGATTATTGACGAAAAGAAAACCGTGAAGCATTTGAAGTTTGACTGGTAATACTATTCAAATAAAACAACAGTATATATGGCAAAACAAGAGGTGACGTACGATGATATATTGAAGGAACTACGTGCCAAACAGTATCGCCCCGTTTATTATCTCATGGGGGAGGAATCTTATTACATAGATTTAATCGCCAATTATATAGCAAACAACATCCTAACCGAAACTGAAAAGGAGTTCAACCTGACAGTGGTTTATGGAGGAGATACTGACATAGCTTCTATAATCAATGCCGCCAAGCGTTATCCAATGATGTCTGAACACCAAGTCATTATTGTAAAGGAAGCTCAATCTGTACGAAATATGGAAGAGCTTTCTTATTATCTCCAAAAACCTTTAACTTCAACCATTCTTGTATTGTGCCATAAACACGGAGTTTTGGACAGAAGAAAAAAACTGGCGGCTGAAATAGAAAAGAATGGAGTTCTATTTGAATCCAAAAAAATAAAAGAAAACCAGCTTCCAGCCTTCATTACTTCGTACATGAAGCGTAAAGGATTTGACATGGATCCTAAAGCAATTTCTATGTTGACCGACTTTGTAGGTACTGATCTCAGTCGTTTAACAGGCGAACTAGAAAAACTTATTATTACAAATCCCAAAAATCAAACACGAATTACTCCCGAACAAATTGAACTTAACATAGGAGTCAGTAAAGATTATAATAACTTTGAATTGCGTAGTGCAATCATTGAAAGAGATATCTTAAAAGCTAATAAAATAGTAAAATACTTTGAGGAAAATCCAAAAACAAATCCAATACAGATGACTTTATCTTTACTATTTGGATTCTTCTCCAATTTAATGTTGGCGTACTATGCCCCCGAAAAAACAGAGCAAGGAATTGCTGCCTTTCTTGGTCTGAAAACGCCATGGCAATCTCGAGAATACCTCATGGCAATGAAACGCTATAGTGGAATAAAAACCATGCAAATTATAGGAGAGATTAGAGCTGCTGATGCTCAATCCAAAGGAATAGGAAATTCTTCCCTCAGCAACGGCGATATATTACGCGAACTAATCTTCAAAATTTTTCATTAATCAATAATATATTGCGAATAGTAAGTTCACTCTTGCTAGCAAATCTATATATAAAATGGCAATTCATTTCATTGAGCCAGAATGTCTCAATAACCCAAAAATCTTTATTATCCCAAACATCTCATAAACAGCGAGATGCATTATAATTAACCTTACTAGGATCATTTCTTTCTCCCAATACAAGAACTTGTACACAAAGAAAGCAAGGAAATCACATATAAATCCCTTATCAGAAATCTAGGATCTTTTCTTTATTCATTTTTTCTCACCTCTATACAATCAACAATACATTTTTACATACCATAACAATTACATTTATACATTATACAAATATAATATTCACTATCGTAATAAATTATTCATGGCATGAATGAGTAATGTTGGAAATATACATCTGCAATATTTACAAATATATAATATCACAACGATACACAAAGTCGTTTAGTAGAAAAATTCATATACAATAAATCACTAATAATCTATGACATACAACCTTTTTACAAATCATTAATTAAAGGTTATCAAAACAATTTTGCCATTATAGACAAAAATCATTTTGCATAGCTATAAATAACAAAATAATGATTTAATAATAATATAGTTACAGGCATATATTAAAGCTTAAATTTATATATATTCCGATTGTAATATTATCGCGCATCTGGTTTATTTATTACATACGAAATAAGCCATCAAAATTGTAATATTTAAAAATCACAATTTTATATTTGCATTTGTATATCTAATTATTACCTTTGTAACTAAATATGGTATATACTTTATTTTAATAGCTATGACTATAAAAGATAGATTTAAAATGATAATGGAACGTGAAAAGTTGACCGCTGCTGCGTTTGCTGAAAGTATAGACGTTGCACAGGCTACCATTTCACACATATTAGGTAACAGAAATAAATATCCAAGTACAGAAGTTATACTTAAACTACATAAAAAATACAATGACATAAATTTAGAATGGTTATTAACTGGCGAAGGCAACATGAGCACCAGCCCAACTGAGCCAAATAATAATTTCGATTATCCGCTATTCGCTGAAAATCCACAAAATCCATCCATCTATCAGGTTGACGAAAAAAATCGCAAGGAAATGCCATTAGAAGATGATAGAATTAGGCATAAAGAGACTGTTAGACAAGAGATTATATATAAAGAAAAGCCTTCTAGGAAAATCACTGAAATACGTATTTTTTTTGATGACAACACTTATGAAACTTTTAAACCTGAAAATTGACTTCGAAAGGGCTCTGTGATTGTCATAAAATTCAAGTATCTTTGCACATCAAAGAAATAGAGACATTTATTTTCATTGGATATGAAGAAATACATTTTAGATTTGACAGTAACGGAAAAGGTTCAACTCCATACCCGCTACATATTATTAAAACTGACCAGTCCGAGTCCTTTGCCAGAAATGCAGCCTGGACAATTTGCAGAAATACGAGTAGACCAATCGCCTAATACTTTCTTACGTCGCCCTATTTCTATAAACTATGTAGACAAAGAAAAAAATGAAGTCTGGTTTCTCATCCAATTAGTTGGAGACGGGACTAAACAATTAGGAAAAGCTCAAACCGGTGATGTAATCAATGTAATACTGCCTTTAGGAAATGGATTCACACTGCCCCAAAACACTTCAGACAATTTGCTTTTGGTAGGTGGAGGGGTAGGTACCGCTCCTATGTTATATTTAGGCTCAGAACTGTATAAAAGGGGCTATAAGCCCACTTTTCTACTCGGAGCAAGAAGTAGTAAGGATCTGCTTCAATTGGAGCAATTTGCGAACTACGGAGAAGTCTATACTACCACCGAAGACGGTAGTCATGGAGAAAAAGGTTATGTAACCCAACATTCAATATTGACGAAAGTAAACTTCACACAGATATACACTTGTGGTCCTAAACCCATGATGATGGCAGTTGCCCAATACGCTAAGAGCCATGACATAGAGTGCGAAGTTTCCTTAGAAAACACAATGGCTTGTGGAGTAGGAGCATGTTTGTGTTGTGTAGAAAATACAACAGAAGGACATCTGTGTGTATGTAAAGAAGGTCCCGTTTTTAACATAAACAGATTATTATGGCAGATTTAAATGTAAACATTGGCGAACTACAAATGAAGAATCCGGTAATGACAGCTTCCGGAACTTTTGGTTATGGTGAAGAGTTTGCAGATTTTATTGACATTGCGCGAATAGGTGGTATAATTGTAAAGGGAACCACCCTTCACAAACGTGAAGGCAATCCATATCCTCGAATGGCAGAAACACCTTCAGGAATGTTAAATGCTGTGGGACTGCAAAATAAAGGTGTAAATTACTTTGTTGAACACATATATCCGCGTATTAAGGATATTCAGACTAATATGATTGTCAATGTTTCAGGTTCTACCATTGAAGATTATATGAAAACTGCGGAAATCATTAATAGTCTTGTAAATATTCCTGCCATAGAATTAAATATTTCATGCCCTAATGTAAAACAAGGTGGAATGGCTTTTGGTGTTACCCCCAAAGGAGCTGAAGAAGTAGTAAAAGCTGTACGTTCTGTATACAAAAAAACACTCATTGTTAAGCTGTCTCCTAATGTTACTGACATAACCGAAATTGCTAAAGCGGCCGAAAATGGTGGTGCAGATAGTGTTTCACTTATAAATACCTTATTAGGAATGGCAATTGATGCAGAGCGTAGACGTCCCATCCTATCTACCATAACAGGTGGAATGTCAGGAGCGGCAGTAAAACCGATCGCTCTTCGTATGGTTTGGCAGGTTTCAAAGGCTGTAAAAATTCCTGTCATAGGATTAGGAGGGATTATGAATTGGAAAGATGCTGTAGAATTTATGCTAGCAGGAGCAACAGCCATCCAAATCGGTACCGCAAACTTTATAGATCCAACAGTTACAATCAAAGTGATTGAAGGTATTAACAACTATCTTGAACGACATAATTTTAGTTCTGTTACCGACATTATTGGTGCGCTTGAGGTATAAATTGTTACATAAAACATCCATTCGCATAAATAATCAAAAAAAAGGACATTCTTAGTGAATGTCCTTTTTCTATTTTTCTTACACACGAAAATTATTCATTCAGTAAATCAGGACGTAATCTGCGAGTACGTTCTAAAGACTGTTGTAATTCCCATTCCTTAATCTTAGCCTCATGTCCAGAAAGTAAAATTTCCGGAACTTTCCATCCATTATATTCAGCAGGGCGCGTATAAACAGGTGCCGCTAACAAATTATCTTGAAATGAATCAGAGAGAGCCGATTGCTCATCCGAGATAACCCCAGGAATAATACGTACAATTGCATCTGCCATCACCGCAGCAGCCAATTCACCACCGGTCAGAACATAATCACCAATACTGATTTCCTTTGTTATCAGATGCTCACGAATACGATAATCTATTCCCTTAAAATGACCGCATAGAATTATTAAGTTTTGAGCCAACGATAATGTATTTGCCATAGGCTGATTAAACTGCTCTCCATCCGGGGTAGTAAATATCACCTCATCATAGTTTCTTTCGGCTTTTAAAGACTCAATACATCGCTCTATAGGTTCTATTTTCATAACCATACCAGCAAATCCTCCAAAAGGATAATCATCTACACGACGATACTTATCTTTCGTATAATCCCTAAGATTATGAATACGTATTTGTGCAAGCCCTTTATCTTGAGCTCGTTTCATTATGGAGCAATTGAAGAATCCCTCAATCATTTCAGGTAAAACAGTGATAATGTCGATACGCATATTCTTTATTTTTCCGCAAAAATACAAATATTAAAGCAGAAACTTCTATTTTTGTCTTCCAAACAATCCTGAATCCTTATGACTATAAAAGAACAAATAGATCAACTACGCACAGAATTGCATCAGCACAATTACAACTATTACATTTTAAATGCGCCGACTATTTCTGATAAAGAGTTTGATGACATGATGCACAAACTCCAAGAATTGGAAAACGAACATCCCGAGTATATGGATGCCAATTCACCTACCATGAGAGTAGGAAGCGATATTAACAAGAACTTCACACAAGTAGCCCATAAATATCCAATGCTTTCTTTAGGAAATACCTATTCAGAAAGTGAAGTCAGAGAATTTTATGATCGCGTTAAAAAAGCACTGAATGACGATTTTGAAATATGTTGTGAATTAAAATACGATGGAACCTCCATTTCACTGACCTATGAAAACGGAAAACTTATACGTGCCGTCACCAGAGGAGATGGAGAAAAAGGCGACGATGTAACGGATAATGTAAAAACGATCCGTAGTATTCCACTTGTTTTACACGGCAATTATCCACAATTGTTTGAAATAAGAGGGGAAATATTGATGCCATGGATTGTTTTTGAAGAGCTAAATAGGGAAAAAGAAGCCCGCGAGGAACCTCTTTTCGCTAACCCCCGTAACGCGGCTTCCGGTACACTTAAACTGCAAAATTCTGCAGTGGTAGCTTCTCGAAAGCTTGATGCCTATCTATACTACTTGTTAGGAGATGAGCTACCCTTTGACGGACACTATGAAAACCTGCAAGCGGCATCCCACTGGGGATTCAAAATCTCAGAACATATGAAAAAAGTACATTCGCTTGAAGAGGTTTTTGAATATATCAACTACTGGGATACAGAACGCAAGAATCTCCCTGTAGCCACCGACGGTATTGTATTAAAAGTCAATAGTCAAAGACAACAAAAAAATTTAGGATATACTGCCAAATCTCCCCGGTGGGCCATTGCATATAAATTTCAGGCTGAACGCGCCTTGACACGACTCAACAAAGTCACCTATCAGGTAGGACGAACGGGTGCCATAACCCCAGTTGCCAATCTCGATCCCGTCCAACTTTCAGGTACTATCGTAAAACGTGCCTCTTTGCATAATGCCGACATCATTGAAGGTCTAGACTTACATATTGGCGATATGGTTTATGTAGAAAAAGGAGGCGAAATTATCCCCAAAATTACCGGAGTAGATAAAGATGCACGCATCCTCATGGGGGATAAAGTTAAATTTATTACCCACTGTCCGGAATGTGGAAGCAAACTAATACGCTATGAAGGAGAAGCGGCCTATTATTGTCCTAATGAAACAGCATGTCCACCGCAAATTAAAGGCAAAATAGAGCATTTTATAAGCCGTAGAGCCATGAATATAGACGGCCTTGGTCCAGAAACCATTGATATGTTTTATCGATTGGGATTAATTAAAAATACAGCCGACCTGTACCAACTCACATCCGATGATATTAAAAATCTGGATAGGATGGGAGAGAAATCAGCAGATAATATCATCAAAGGCATTACAGCAAGCAAAGAAGTTCCTTTTGAAAGGGTACTGTTTGCATTGGGGATCCGCTTTGTAGGAGAAACAGTGGCTAAAAAAATAGCCAAATCCTTTGAGAATATTGAAGAACTAGAACATGCTAATTACGAGACATTGACCAATATTGATGAAATTGGAACGAAAATTGCTCAAAGCATTATATCCTATTTCAACAATCCTGCCAACCGAGAGCTAATAACACGGCTCAAAACAGCAGGTCTACAGTTCTATCGCAAAAGAGAAGACCTTAGTACATATACCAATAAATTAGCCGGCATGTCAATTGTAATAAGTGGAGTTTTCGCACATCATTCCCGCGACGAATATAAAGCACTTATCGAAAAGAATGGAGGAAAAAACTCAGGAAGCATATCCAATAAAACCAGCTTTATTCTAGCAGGAGACAATATGGGACCCTCCAAGCTGGAAAAAGCACAAAAATTAGGAATAAGGATTGTAAACGAAGACGAGTTTTTAGAAATGATATCCTAAGAATATGTTACAAAAAACTTTTTATTACATAAAAAATGATAGCATAAATAGAAAAAAATCGTACTTTTGCAAATCGTCAAATTAGAGATTATTATTTAAACTCATGATACGGACTAAATTAAGAGGAATGGGTGTGGCGCTAATTACTCCATTCAAGGAAGATGAAAGCGTTGATTATAATGCCCTAATGCGTTTGGTAGATTATCAATTGCAAAATAATACCGACTTTTTATGTGTATTGGGTACAACAGCTGAAACACCGACATTAACAGAAGAAGAAAAGCAAAAAATTAAAAGTATGGTAATAGAGCGTGTAAACGGTCGAATACCTATTCTTTTGGGAGTAGGAGGAAATAATACACGCGCTGTAGTCGAAACACTGAAAAAAGATGACTTTAGAGGTGTCGATGCAATTTTATCTGTTGTTCCATACTATAACAAGCCCTCTCAAGAAGGTATTTACCAACACTACAAAGCTATATCAGAGGCAACCGATTTGCCCATTGTCCTATATAATGTTCCTGGACGTACTGGCGTGAACATGAAAGCTGAAACAACTCTACGTATCGCTCATGACTTCTCTAATGTTATAGCCATTAAAGAAGCTTCAGGGGATATTACACAAATGGACGATATTATCAAAAATAAGCCGACAAACTTTGACGTAATCTCAGGAGATGACGGCATTACATTTCCTTTAATCACGTTAGGAGCTGTTGGCATTATTTCAGTCATTGGAAATGCCTTTCCACGCGAATTCAGCCGCATGGTACGCTTAGCATTACAGGGTGATTATGCCAATGCATTGGATATACACCATAAATTTGCAGAATTATTTAAGTTGCTATTTGTTGACGGCAACCCAGCTGGAGTAAAAGCCATGTTAAATGCCATGGGAATGATTGAAAACAAACTCCGTTTACCTTTAGTTCCTACGCGTATTACAACCTTTGAAGCAATGCGTAAAATATTGAATGAACTGAATATACGCTGTTAGAATTTATAATGTCTTATATTAGCGCCCTAAAGTGCCACTTTAGAATTTTAAAGAGGCACTTTAGGGCGCTAATCATTATAATTCTATCAACACATTTTAGTTATGGCGAAAACAAATATCGATTTTAGAAATAATCAATATTATGTTTAATAGAAGCCAATACATATAAAAAGAGAATGAAAAACAAGGAAAATACGGGATTCGAAAAATCCCGTATTTTCAACCATTCTATTACAGATTCATTACTTTTTCAATTTCTTCAAACTCCGGTCCCATTTGCAGATTATAGTATACGCGGTACAATCCAGTTCCCCACAAATCTTTCTGATCCGGTTTCAATTCTCTAGCTTTTTCATAATACGGTCTTGCCTTTTCATAGAATGTCTTCAATGTTGCCTGATCTTCCTTATACTGCGGATCATTAACATCAGAAGTTGACTTCTCTGAAAATTCTTGCGCTTGGATACAATATATCAGACCTATATTAGAATATGCCTCAGCATAGTTCGGATCAACTTCGATTGTCTTCTTATAGAATTCCAATGCCTTATCATAATCTTTCATATTATGATACAGATATCCTTTTACATACAAGTAAAATACATTATTAGGATCCTTAGCCAACATATTATCAGCAAAACTCATTGCTTCATCGTACTTATTATTATTGCTATAATAATCTATCAGATGTCCAAAGAAGAATTGATGATCTGGATACTTCTGAAGACCTTCCTGCAAAGAAGCAATCCATTTTGCTGTATCGCCTTCTGCTTTTAAAGCAGTAGAAATAAATTCCATTGCATATTTTCCTACTTCCTTATCATCTTTAGCATATGGAGCATACTTCAAAACATTGGGATAATCCTCTATTTTAGCTGCGGCCAAACTAGCGTAATATGCAATTTGTGGCAAAATAGTATCTGTTTTCAACAGATTTTCTTTCTCAAACATCGGATGCGCTGCCATGTCTACATATGTAGCAAAAAATTCAAGCGCTTCCTTGTTTTTATTTTCATTAAAGAACTGGATACCGCCATTAATCAAATTGCCACGTTCAGCCAACATCGCAGAAGTATTAGATCTTCTATACTTATTTTTTACCTTTCCTTTTGCATCAGGTATTTGTGCAAGTTCATCACACTTAAAATAATATTTGCACATATTTAATGCGCTATTATAAACCTGCAATGTATCATAAGGCTTTCTTAAATAAGCATTCTCCATTTCTTTTTCGCTCTTTCTTTTTTGGATAAAGCCTGCAACATTCCATGTTTCTGCCAAATCTTTTGTCTCAGGATTTGTTAAAGCTTGATTAATCAGCTCATCAGCTTTAGCAAAGTCTGGCGTCACGGCACTTGCAATTTTTTTTGCTTCTTTTACAGCTTTCTCTTGTGCAAAAGTGAATCCTGCAACAAGCAACAAAACTGTCGAAAATAGTACTTTTTTCATGATTGTAGAAAAATTTAAATTAATATTATGTCTATTCTTCGCTTTCATTATTATTGGATGTATCTGCCTCATTTATTTCCTCCTCACTTTCTGAGGTCACTTTACAAACGGATCCGATCTCATCGCCACGTTTCTCTAAATTAATCAGACGAACACCTTGAGTAGCACGTCCCATAATACGAACATCGGCAACCTTTAAACGAATAGTAATACCCGATTTATTAATAATCATCAAATCATTCTCATCAGTCACACTCTTAATCGCTACTAGCTTTCCTGTTTTATCAGTTATACTAATCGTTTTAACACCTTTTCCACCCCGATTTGTTTTACGATAGTCCTCTATATCAGAACGTTTACCATACCCTTGTTCCGATACGACCATAATAGTTTCAGTTTCAGGATCTTTAATACAAATCATGCCTACAACCTCATCCTGTCCATCTTCATCCAAGGTCATGCCACGAACTCCTGTAGCCGTACGTCCCATAACACGAACAGCACTCTCATGGAAACGAATTGCACGCCCATTACGGTTAGCTATGATTATTTCATTATCTCCATTTGTCATACGCACGGCAATCACCCTATCGTCTTCACGAATAGTTATAGCGTTGACGCCATTTTGACGTGGACGAGAATATTGTTCAAGCAATGTTTTTTTAATAATTCCATGCTTAGTACAAAACAGGACATAATGGCTATTTATAAAATCATTATCATTCAAGTTTTTAACGCGTAAATACGCAGTGACTGCATCATCAGAATCTATATTCAGCAAATTTTGAATAGCTCTTCCTTTAGACGTTTTTGTTCCTTCTGGAATTTCATAAACTTTTAGCCAATAACATTTGCCTTTTTGTGTAAAGAACATCATCGTATTGTGCATCGTAGCTGGATAGATATGCTCTACAAAATCCTCATTGCGCGTTTCTGTACCTTTAGATCCTACCCCTCCTCTGTTCTGAGCCCGGAATTCACTCAATGGCGTACGCTTAATATACCCTAAATGTGAGATCGTGATAATCATCTCATCGTCTGCATAAAAATCTTCAGGATTAAACTCTTCCGAAGAATAAACTATTTCAGACCGACGTTCATCTCCATACTTTTCTTTTACTTCCAATAATTCATCTTTAATGACCTTACGGCACAATTCATCATTTACCAGAATTTCTTCCAAGTATGCAATTTGCTTTTTAATTTCCTCATACTCAGCATGCAATTGATCTTGCATTAGACCTGTCAACTGTCGTAATCGCATTTCTACAATTGCACGCGACTGAATATCCGTTAACTGGAAGCGTTCCATAAGGCCTGTAATTGCATCATTGGGAGTTTTGGCAGCCCGAATAATACGGATGACTTCATCAATATTATCAGAAGCAATAATCAAGCCTTCCAATATATGCGCACGTTCTTTTGCCTTACGAAGATCATATTGCGTACGACGTATTACTACGTCATGACGATGCTCAACGAAATATTTTATTAACTCTTTCAGGTTCAGCAAACGCGGCCGGCCATGCACCAATGCTACATTATTAACACCAAAAGATGTCTGTAACATTGTCATTTTATAAAGTTTATTTAATACTACACTTGCATTGGCATCACGTTTGATATCTATTACAATACGCATGCCTTCCCTATCCGACTCGTCATTTGCATTAGCTATCCCTTCTATTTTTTTCTCATTAGCTAAATCTGCAATGCTTTTAATAAGTTCAGCTTTGTTTACGCCATAAGGTATCTCTGTAACAACAATCTTGTCATGCGTATTGCCAGTTTCTATTTCTGCTTTAGCACGCATTACAACACGCCCACGACCTGTAAGATAGGCTTCACGTACACCACTCATGCCGTAAATATAGCCCCCAGTCGGGAAATCAGGAGCCTTGACATAGTTCATAAGTTCCTCTATGTCAATATCGTTATTATCAATATAGGCAACACAAGCATCTATAACTTCTGATAAGTTATGAGTTGGCATATTAGTTGCCATTCCAACGGCAATGCCCGATGCGCCATTAATTAAAAGATTTGGAATACGGGTTGGCATAACCGTAGGTTCTTGCAAAGAATCATCAAAATTATTTTGCATATCGACTGTTTCCTTGTCAAGATCCTGCATCATCTCTTCACCAATCTTCTGCAATCGGCATTCGGTATAACGCATAGCAGCGGCACTATCTCCATCCACCGAGCCATAGTTCCCTTGGCCATCTACTAGCATATACCGCATTGCCCAAGGCTGTGCCATACGAACCAGCGCCCCATATACAGACGAATCTCCATGAGGATGATATTTTCCCAAAACCTCTCCTACTACCCTAGCTGATTTTTTATAAGGTTTATCAGATGTATTTCCAAGTCCCATCATACCAAAAAGTATTCTTCTGTGAACGGGTTTGAAACCATCTCTTACATCCGGAAGGGCGCGCGAAACAATGACTGACATTGAATAGTCAATGTACGACGACTTCATTTCCTCCTCGATGTTGATTTTTATAATTCTGTCTTGTTCAAGCATTTAAAAAGAATGATTAATTATACATTTTCTGGTTCAAGAAAAACCATGCTAAATTACGGCTTTTTTACGATATACAAAAGTTTTTCCTACATAAACTTTCAACGTACGCATAGCAGCAACCAATCATTTCATAATGTACATAACTACAAAACCAAAATAAACATAGAATAAAAATACGCCCCCAATATAGCTTATCATCCTTATCCATATTATCTTTTTCTAGAATAACTTCTCCGAATAGTTTCTCCAACTATTATTAAAATAAATCAAAAACAGAGTTTTTTCAGCAATCGGCAGATTTATGGCATAAGATTTGTTATAATTATTAGAAACAGATACATATTGATAATAATTTGTATATCTTTGTCTTTCAAATATCTTTTTAAAACGAAAAGGATTTAAAAATGAACAATCAATTTTCACAACGAGTTTCAGATATTATTGTATATAGTAGAGAAGAGGCTAGTCGTTTACAGAATATGTATATCGGTCCTGAACATCTTTTATTAGGCATGTTACGCGATGGAGGCGGAAAAGCTATTGAAATATTGAGAAAACTAGAGATAGACCTGAAAAATATAAAAACGAGACTGGAAAGTTTTTTACAGAAAGATAATAACAACGAAAACTTTCAGGATAGCGATATCTCTTTATCCCCATTAGCAGCCCGCATATTAAAAATGTGTATTTTAGAAGCCCGTTTATTGAAAAGTGCCACTGCAGATTCAGAACATGTATTATTGGCTATTTTAAAAGATGGAGACAATTTGGCAGCAACTGTACTGGAAGAGAATCATATTGATTACCAGACTGTATTTGAGCAACTTACTATGCAATCAGCCAACCCTAAAGCTGGTTTAGGATTTACCGAGGACGATGAAGAAGAGGAAGAATTTGGCAAATCTCATTCGTTTAAGAATACAGGAAGTAACATGGCACCCTCTTCATCAGCACAAACTACTGCAAGAAAAACAGCCAATGATACCCCTGTACTTGACAACTTCGGAATTGACATGACAAGAGCTGCAGCAGAGGGAAAACTAGATCCAGTAGTTGGTCGAGAACGTGAAATTGAACGACTGGCCCAGATTTTAAGTCGCCGTAAAAAGAATAATCCTGTTTTGATAGGTGAGCCGGGAGTAGGCAAATCAGCCATTGTCGAAGGTTTGTCATTACGAATCATACAAAAAAAAGTATCCCGCATGCTATTTGATAAACGTGTAATAATGCTGGATATGTCCTCAGTTGTAGCCGGTACAAAATACCGAGGACAATTCGAGGAGCGAATTCGTTCCATTATAAATGAATTACAGAAGAACCCCAATGTGATTTTATTTATTGATGAAATTCATACTATTGTTGGAGCGGGTGCTGCAGCGGGTTCTATGGATGCAGCTAACATGCTAAAACCAGCATTAGCTCGTGGAGAAATCCAATGCATAGGTGCTACAACACTTGACGAATATAGAAAAAGTATCGAAAAAGACGGAGCTTTGGAACGTCGTTTTCAAAAAGTCATTGTAGAACCCACCACGGCCGAAGAAACACTTCAGATTTTGCGTAATATAAAGGATAAATATGAGGATCATCATAATGTCAGTTATACAGAAAAAGCACTGGAAGCATGCGTTAGATTAACCGGACGTTATATCACAGACCGGAACTTCCCAGACAAAGCAATAGACGCATTGGATGAAGCCGGCTCACGTGTACACCTAACAAACATCACTGTTCCTAAAGAAATTGAAGAGCAGGAAAAACAGATAGAATTGGCTCGTAATCAAAAAACAGAAGCCGTAAAGTCGCAAAACTTTGAACTTGCAGCCAGTTATCGCGACCGTGAAAAGGAATTATCCACTCAACTTGACAAAATGAAAGCTGATTGGGAAGCTCACTTAAAAGATTATAAGCAAGTGGTTGACGAAGAAGAAATTTCTGATGTTGTATCCATGATGTCAGGTATTCCTGTGCAACGTATGGCACAAGCCGAAGGGTTAAAACTTGCAGGAATGAAAGAAGAACTGCAAGCTCATGTCATAGCCCAGGACCAAGCTATTGAAAAAGTAGTAAAGGCTATTTTACGCAGCCGTGTAGGTTTAAAAGATCCTAATCGTCCCATCGGAACATTTATGTTTTTAGGACCGACAGGAGTTGGAAAAACCCATTTGGCAAAACAATTGGCTAAATACATGTTTGGTTCCGCTGATGCATTAATACGAGTTGACATGAGCGAATATATGGAAAAGTATACAGTATCTCGTATGATCGGTGCAGCACCTGGATATGTGGGATACGAAGAGGGTGGACAACTGACAGAAAAAGTACGCCGAAAGCCCTACTCCATTGTTCTTTTAGACGAAATAGAAAAGGCACATCCTGATGTATTCAATATTCTGTTACAAGTTCTTGATGAAGGCAGATTAACTGACAATTATGGCAGAACAGTTGACTTTAAGAATACTGTTATTATCATGACTTCCAACATAGGGACGAGACAGCTGAAAGAGTTTGGACGGGGAATCGGATTCGCAGCACAAACAAACCTAAGCGATAAAGAATACTCTCGTGGCGTAATACAAAAGGCATTAAATAAGACTTTTTCTCCCGAATTTTTAAATCGGTTGGATGACATTATCACATTTGACCAGTTATCATTGGACGCCATTACTAAAATTGTAGATATTGAATTAAAAGGTTTGCTAGATCGTACAGAATCAATCGGTTACAAATTAACAATAAACGACGATGCCAAACATTTTCTAGCAACAAAGGGGTATGATGTACAATTTGGAGCACGCCCTTTAAAACGAGCGATCCAAAATTATCTGGAAGACACGCTTTCAGAACTTATTATATCTGATAATATACAACCTGGCGATACCCTTCAAGTTTCGGCCAACAAAGAGGAAGACAAACTTGATATCCGAAAAGTATAAGTTCATTACTCTGAATATGAATACAGACAAAATGTCAGTCTTTGTAGGCTGGCATTTTTTTTGTTTTGATTATAACATAAATATAAAGTATAAACCAATAAAAATATAAGTAATATGCAAAAAGGTAATATTGGGGTAACAACAGAAAATATATTCCCCGTTATTAAAAAGTTCTTGTATAGTGATCATGAAATATTTCTTCGTGAACTGGTTTCCAATGCAGTAGATGCTACTCAAAAATTAAAAACACTGTCTTCCATTGGTGAATTTAAAGGAGAATTGGGCGATTTAACTGTACATATTTCTTTAGGAAAAAATACGATTACAGTCTCAGATCGCGGTATTGGTCTAACAGCAGAAGAAATAGACAAATATATTAATCAAATAGCATTCTCAGGTGCTAATGATTTTCTTGAGAAATATAAAAATGATGCAAATGCCATTATTGGTCATTTTGGTTTAGGATTTTATTCTGCATTTATGGTAGCCCAAAAAGTGGAAATCATAACCAAATCCTATAAAGAAGATGCCCAAGCTGTAAAATGGACATGCGATGGAAGTCCTGAGTTTACTATTGAAAATATAGAAAAGAATGATAGAGGAACCGACATCATACTCTACATTGATGATGATTGTAAAGAATTTCTAGAAGAAGCACGTATTACTTCTTTACTCAAGAAATATTGTAGCTTTCTACCGGTTCCTGTAGCATTTGGTAAAAAGAAAGAATGGAAAGACGGGAAACAAGTAGAAACAGCAGAAGACAATATAATTAACGAAACCACTCCTTTATGGACTAAAAAACCTAGTGAATTAAAAGATGAAGATTACAAGAAATTCTATCGTGATCTTTATCCTATGTCTGATGAGCCACTATTTTGGATTCACTTAAATGTGGATTATCCATTCCATTTAACTGGAATACTTTATTTCCCTAAAGTAAAAAGCAATATTGAATTGAATAAAAATAAAATTCAGCTCTATTGCAACCAGGTATATGTAACCGATTCCGTGGAAGGTATTGTCCCAGATTTTCTGACATTACTTCACGGAGTACTTGACTCACCTGATATTCCATTAAATGTATCTCGTTCATACCTTCAAAGTGATAGTAACGTAAAAAAAATCTCTACTTATATTACCAAGAAAGTATCTGATCGCCTGCAATCCATTTTTAAGAATGATCGTAAACAGTATGAAGAAAAATGGAACGACCTAAAAATCTTCATTAACTACGGAATGCTCACCCAAGAAGATTTTTACGACCGCGCCAAAGATTTTGCCTTATTTATTGATACAGACGAAAAGTATTACACCTTTGATGAATATAAAACTCTTATCAAAGATAATCAGACAGACAAAGACGGTACATTGATTTATCTGTATGCCAATAATAAAGATGAACAATATAGCTATATTGAAAATGCCAAGAACAAAGGTTATAATGTACTTTTAATGAATGGTCAGCTCGATATTGCCGTAGTAAGCATGTTGGAACAGAAATTTGAGAAAGTACGTTTTACTCGTGTCGATAGTGACGTCATAGATAGTCTTATCATTAAAGATGATAAAAAAGAACAAGCTTTAGAAAAAGAACAAGAAGAGGCACTTTCTGTTATTTTTAAGAGTCAACTTCCTCAAATAGACCGAACAGAGTTCCATATTACAGCACAAGCGTTAGGTGAAAATTCAGCTCCAGTCATGATTACCCAAAGTGAATATATGCGGCGTATGAAAGAAATGGCTAATATACAAGCTGGTATGAGTTTTTATGGAGAAATGCCTGACATGTTTAATTTGGTATTAAACTCCGAGCATAAGCTTATAAAGGAAATCTTAGCCGAGGAAAATGAAAAGTGTGCTAGCGCCATTGCTCCTACGCAGTTAGAAATGGACTCGGTAGATAAGCAACGCATCGAATTAAAACAAAAACAAGAAGGCAAGAAAACAGATGAAATACCTGTTTCTGAAAAAGATGCACTACATGATTTAGATCAGAAATGGGATGAACTGAAAAAACAGAAAGAAACTGTTTGGATTAATTATGCAACAAACAATAAAGTTGTGCGCCAACTTATAGATTTAGCTTTACTCCAAAATGGGATGTTAAAAGGTGAAGCATTGAATAACTTTGTGAAAAGAAGCCTTGAGTTAATAAAATAAACTCCTTTAAATTTGCATCTTATGAAGGGCATTGCAATTCGCGAGAATTGTAGTGCCCTTTTTCTGTATAATTGAAAACTATTTGTATATTTATGGCGCAAAATGAATTGATTTAAAATCAAGTATATGAAAAAGTTCTCATTTATCATATCATTCCTTTTAATGTTTCTACCATCTGTATCTGCACAAAAAGTTGGCCTCGTGTTAAGTGGAGGTGGAGCGAAAGGCATGACACACATTGGTATAATCCGCGCACTAGAAGAGAATGATATCCCCATTGACTATATAACAGGAACCTCAATGGGAGCAATAATTGGTTCATTATATGCGATGGGGTATTCTCCAGATGAAATGGAAGCATTGCTACGTTCTCCAGACTTTAAAAGTTGGTATTCAGGTACAGTAGAGCCGAAATACGCCTACTATTTCAAAAAGAGCCGTGCTACCCCTGAATTTTTTAATATCCGATTTTCATTCAAAGACTCTATACGAACTAAACCACAGATTCTTCCAACTAGCATGGTTAATCCAATCCAAATGAATTTGGTATTTCTACAATTATTTGCTCAAGCTACCGCTTCATGCAATGGGAATTTTGACAATTTATTTGTCCCATTTCGCTGTGTTGCCTCTGATGTATATAATAAAAGACCTTTGATTCTAAAAAAAGGAGATCTTGGAGACGCAGTGCGTGCATCTATGAGCTTTCCGTTTGTTTTTAAGCCCATAGAAATTGATAGCATACTAGCTTACGATGGAGGAATATACAATAACTTCCCTACAGACGTAATGCGTGACGATTTTCACCCTGACATAATTATAGGTAGTGTAGTATCGGCAAACCCAAGCAAACCTAAAGAAAACGATTTGATGAGCCAAATTGAGAATATGGTAATGCAGAAAACCGATTATTCTATTCCAGATTCTGCCGGAATTGTAATGACCTTCAAATACGATGATGTAAACCTATTGGATTTTGATCGATTACAAGAGCTACATGATATTGGCTACAATCGTGCAAACAGTATGATGGACTCCATCAAAAAACGTATTCAAAGACGGGTAACTGCTGAAAACGTACACTCACGCCGTTTAGTATACCAACGCAGTTTACCGGAATTGCGTTTTCGTGACATCTATATTGATGGTGCTAATATACAGCAGCAAGCATATATCAAAAAAGAATTTCATGATACCCCCGATGAAGTTTTTACTTATGAAGATTTGAAACGAGGATATTTTCGATTATTATCGGATGAGATGATATCAGAAATTATCCCCCATGCAATATATAATTCTCAAGAAAATCTATATGAATTACATCTAAAAGTTAAGATGGAAGACAATTTTTCCGTTCGTATAGGAGGTAGTGTTTCAACAACGAGCTCAAATCAGATTTATTTGGGAGTAGGTTATCAAAACTTGAACTATTATTCAAAAGAATTTTTATTTGATGGACAATTAGGAAAGATTTATAATAACGCCCAATTTATGGCCCGTTTTGATTTACCTACACATATACCAACTTCTTATCGCTTTATTGCCTCATGGAGCACATTCGAATATTATCGTAAGGATAAGCTATTTTCCAAAAATGACAAGCCTTCTTTTAATTCAAAAAATGAGCGATTTGTCAAATTATTAACATCAATTCCTTTTTTAGCCAACCGGCGTGCTGAGTTTGGCTTTGGTTATGGCAAACTAAAAGACTATTATTACCAATCCAGTGTCATAGATTTCGATAAAGACCGTTCGGATAAAAGTGTGTATAATTTGTTAGGAGGTTCAATTGGATTCTATGGGAACACATTAAACGCCCGGCAATATGCAACCAAAGGATATTGGGAGAAATTAGTTGCACAAATCTATACAGGCAAAGAATATTATACACCTGGTACTTCATCCAGTACAATAGAAGGAATCCAGAAAAAGAAAGATCTAGCATGGTTACAAATCTCATATACTAAAGAAGCATATCATACCATGAGCCCTAAATTCGTCTTGGGATGGATGACTGAAGCCTTGTATTCTTCAAAAAATTTTTCAGAAAATTATACGGCAACAATGATGCAGGCTGGCGAATTCTCACCTACCGTCCATAGCCAATTAATGTATAATGAAGCTTTTCGCGCCAATCAATATGTTGCTGCAGGAATCAAACCTATATATATTTTAAATGATATGTTTCATATTCGTTCCGAGTTCTATGGATTTATGCCAATTTTCCCAATAAAAAAGAATGCCCAAAATAAGGCTTTTTATGGAAAAGCATTCTCCGAGATTGAGTATATGGGTGAAATCTCACTAATCTGCCAACTGCCTTTCGGTAGTATATCAGCATACGTAAATCACTATAGCTCACCGAAAAAGGAATGGAATGTAGGATTAACTCTTGGTTGGCAATTATTCAATTACCGCTTTATTGAATAATTTTTCTCAAAAAAAGCAGATAAAAATTTGCCATTTCCAAAAAAACGCGTAAATTTGCACCCGTTAAACAAAAAGGCCGCGTAGCTCAACTGAATAGAGTAGCTGACTACGGATCAGCCGGTTACAGGT
>ERZ779669.108-NODE-108-length-51086-cov-38.888793_pt1 | contig 51086 bp, 71 predicted proteins | sample MGYA00511372_ERZ779669 | MGnify/ENA primary metagenome ERZ779669 (study PRJEB29588, sample SAMEA1967891) | human gut metagenome | biome: human gut; feature: human-associated habitat; material: faeces | place: Denmark | collected 2008/2010 ... | reverse complement strand
TTGAAGAGCCAGGCGATGAAGGAGGGGGGTATTTTTTGCGAGACCCCCTCTCCCCCTATCATCTTATTTATTAAATAAGATTTTGTCACCATTTTCTAGAACTTTTACATAAAATCCATCAGGATGAAGAGAAATAATTTCATCAATTGCATCTTCTATAGCCTGATCTTGTTGCTTTGGACTCAAATCATCTGATGTGATTGCAATTCTAGCTAGGTAACCAGATGTACAATAGCCTTTCTCTTCATCATACTCGTACCATTCATCCCATTGAGTAACAGGATTGAATGGATTGTCGATTGTAGTTAGCATCGATGCCATTTCAAAACCTTTCTACTCAAGAGACTTATAAAGAGTACTTACAGAAACTCCAAGAGCATCTGCTATTTCATTGGATTGATACCCATTTGCTTGCATGGCTTTAGCTTTAGCAATTTTACCAGGACTCATTAAAGAATTTTCCCTAGGCATAGCTAATTGCTTTAAAGAATCTAAATCTGAATTATCTATAATTTTCTTAAGCTTATTTGTAGAGATCGCACCTGCTTGAATAGCTTCCCATTCTTTATCAGAAATTTTTATATGTTGTTTAGCAGAACCAGTGGTAGCTCTAGCATTAGTTAAAGCTCTAGATTTTAACTTTTTAAGATCATCAGAATCCATATCAGGATTTGCATTTCTTATCATGTTTACTTCAGAATTTGCAAGCAATTGAGCTTTTCGTTCAAGAGGTCTGCTTTTAAGTGCAGTATTAAGTTTACTATCAAGACTAGCTACTTCTTTTGCGTATTTCTTTTTTGCTTCTGGAGAATACGGAATTGGTTCTGTCGAACGAGATTCTTTTCTTGCTTTATTAGCAAGTGCCTTCAACTTATTAGCATGTTCGGCATATACAGATTCGACAACACTACCAGAAGATAAAGAATATGCATCTTTTGTGTCAGCCATTTTAGTGGTTTTCTGAAGACGAGTAACAGTCTTTCTAGATTTATTAATATAAGTTTCGCCAGTTTCTCTATAAATCTTTTCTCCAGAATTCCATCGCTCAAGTTCATCTTTAGTCATTCTATTAGGACTAGTAATTTCTTTCCTAACAGGAACTCGCTTATCACCACTAGCTCTAGAAATTAAAGTAGAAGCACCAGCATTCTCTCTTCCTTGATACTTTTTCTTAAGACCTGCTATGTCGTTATCAATAGCTGATTGTTTATAATTTAAATTATGTTTCTCAGCATCAATAACAACCATTGAATGACGAACTGCTCTAGCTAATTCACTAGAAGTAGCACCTCTAATAGTCATATCAGTAATAAGATTAGAAACATCGCCCATCTGACGTTGCTTATTAAAACCAGAACCTTTTTCTCCAGTACGAATCATTCCTGGATATGCAGGATATGAAGTTTTTGGATCAAAGTTCTTTAATCCAGGCAAAGGATCAGAAGTTTTAAGCTTTATTCCTCTTGTTGGGATAACAAGAACAGTGTCTCCATCAAAATCTGCTCCAGATAAGCGTTCGGCAACTCTAGGATTAATACCAACGGCATCTTTTGCATTTTTAATAAGACTATTAGCTGTTTTATTTTTGTTATTTACAGTAAGAGTAGGAATTTCAAACGTTCCAGCATGAGGATATCTGATTAAAGCTACTTGCTCTCCATTACGAAAAGATGGAGCATATATTTCTGTTTCTTTCATATCAGGAAATGGCAAAATAACTTTTGATGCTTGTCTTGGCAAGCCAGCAGCTTTAAGATGAACAGCAGCAGAATCACATCCATCAGCAAATTTATTAAGAAGCTGTTGTTTGATAACAGGATTTTTTAAAGACATAATCTCATCAAATTCCTCTTGTTTCAAATCATAAGCTAATTTTAATTGCTTTTTTGCCAATATAGGAGATTGCTTGGATAACATTTGAGAAGAAAGACTTTTCTTCCAAATATCCCAATCGCCTTCTTCGTTTACGATATTTATAGCAGATTGCTTTCGCTTTCCATCTTTGTCGATATAATAGCGCTGAGCCATTTGAAGTTTGTCTTCTCCTTTTATGGTTGCACCAAAAGGATTATCTTTATCTTTCTTCATAGGTTTAAGAACTGAATTATCTTTATCTCCAAGCATAGGAGTGCCTTTTGATTTATTAGTGTTAAATATAATGTCAACACCATCAGGCATATTATCGCTATACATAGCCATACCTTTAAGATAATGAGTTCCATCAACAGCTATTCTTACTTGAGCATATCTAGCATTACCTAAAGAAATATCATCAACGCCTCTTCGAAGCTCTATAACTCCATCTTTATCAATACCGCCATCTTCTTTATAATTGATTTTAATCCTTTTAGAAGATATGCTAATTGGATTCTTAATGGAATCATAAGAATCACCTTTATCAGTTGAGTGATATCCAGGAAATTCTATTTCAGAACGATGTTTTGAAACTTCAGAATATGTAGTTCCTGGAGCGGCCAACACCATAATAGATGTTTTCTTTCCGGTACCCATTTGTTCTGTTTGAATATAATGTTTTGTATATCCTTGATCTTCAAGCATAGATATAGCATTATCAAGAGTATTACGACTAACACCCATTTGATTCTCAACGCCGCCACCAACATCAATATATTTTTTAGATGCAACAGCATCTTTCAATATTTTAGATGTATTAGTTGCTTTATTGGCTCTATCTTCAGCTCCAGGTTTCAACCAATTTCTAACGGATGATTCTGTAGTCCCCATTCTTTCAGCAATAGCAATATTAGAATATCCTTTGTCTTTTAATTTTTGAGCTTGAGAAACATTATCAGCATATACTTCATTTCTAGCATTAGAATATCGAGCTCTATACTGTTTAATGCTCATTCCAAAATGATCGGCTATTTCTTTTTCAGAAAATCCATCTTTTTTTAGCTGATTTGCATATCCGACAAATCCTCTAGAACTTTGATAAGGATCATCTCCACTACCCCAAGGATATCTTCCAGAATGGCGAGGAGTGCCATAATGCATTAAATAATCATCCATCACCATTCCTCCGATCTAAGCTCATTTATACATTTATCAAAAGTAATAATTTTATCCATTAAATGATAAATATCATCAGGTTCTGGCTCTTCAATTATAACGTTTCCAGATTGATAAATACGTAATTCTGTTTGTATTTCATTTGGCTTAACATCATATTCAAGACAAAATAAAGCAGCATATATTTCTAATTGAACCATTGAAACTTCATTAACGCCTGTTTTTAGATCGTGAATTCTAAGCTTTTTCTTTTTAAAAGATATAGCATCAGCAGTTCCAAATGCATTTGGAGAATAAAACAACACTTGTTCTGGAGTCATTTTGTATCCGATAGCATCATTAATATACATGCTAATAGTTTGACCATTATTAGGAAGTTTAATTCCTAACTCAATTGCTTTGCGGGCAAAATCATGAAGTTCTGTTCCTTTTAAAGCTGCCATTTTATTAGAATATACTCGAATCAGTTTCTCTTCGTCATAGTTGACCCAAGCATGATTGCTAGCACTAAGAAATGCGTGGGCACCTTCATACTTCGAATGATCGTTGAAGTTCATTCAGAATATCCTCTCTGTTTTCTGGATAAATAAAAGCAGCATAAGACATCTCATTTAGAATATCAACGTAATATTCTTGATTGGGTCTATGTGAAGCGTTTTTTGATCGTTTACATTCTAGTGCAGCCCAACGATCTTTATACAAAACAAGCAAATCTGGAATACCTTGAAAATCAGACGGATCAAGTTTTAATACAACACATCCAGGAAATATACTTTCTAAGTCTTCTCTCAACTTCGATTGAAATTCATTTTCTTTAGCCATGAAAAGACCTTTCAAAAAATATAAGAAGGGATAAGAATAACTTTATGAGGAGAAAAATATTAGAGAACTTAATGAGTTACTCTATCCCTTCTATTATAGCACATGATTTTATTGCGAGTTTATAGAATCAATAAAAACCTTCTCATTAAAATTTTTCTTTTGACTTAAAGCTCTAAATATACCATTATCAATCGGAGATTTAGATCTAATTCGATAATAATAGAGATCGAAATATGGAGTGTTCATTCTATCGATTCGTCCAGCCGATTGTTCCATGATCTTATAGGAATAATTTAAAGAGAAAAATATAACTGTATCTGTAGTTATACAATTCCACCCTTCAGCTCCAGCTGTGTATTGAACTAAATATACCCACTGATCGCCATCTAATAAAGCTTCATGACTATGACCGTTCCACTCAGACCATAAAATATGATTATTTTCACACATATGTCTAAGTGCTTCTAATTCATAATCAAAGTTGTAAAATATGATCGATTTAGGATGCTCTTTTAAAATCGACAAAACTGCTTCGATTCTAGAAATATCAGAATTAGCGACTTTTCGCATAAGAAAACAAGCTTCTCCAGCATTTCTAATAGGTTTCTCTTCGTAAATATTCCATCGATCTTTACAAATTCGATTCATAGAATCATTATCATAATCAACGAAAATATCATTGTAATGTCTTTTTGTATGTTTTTCAAAAGGCATGTTTACAACTATCTGTTTTCTAAAATGTTCTAATTTTTGACATCCAATATATCGTTCAATCTTTGGATATTTGCTGAATCGACTAAACACAACATGTTCTCTTAGAAATTCTGTTCTGTTTCTATAAAATCCATTTGCAATAAAGACTGGAATATAGTCGGACCAAGTATCTCCTGGAGTAGCTGATAATAATATCCATCTATTTCGTTTGGCAATTTTGATAAATGATTTGACCCATGTTCCGGATCCAACAACTCGCTGTTCGTCAAATATAAAGAAGGCATCAGATACCTCAGAATATTTCTTAATGTTGTTCCAACTATCAATGGTTACTTTTTCTCCATAAAGACTTTTCGATCTATCTTTAGACAATAAAAAGTATCCACATTCTAAATCCCATTCGCAAGTATCTCTTTTTCTAGCAGTTGTTATTATATAAAGATCTTTTGGTTTTGTCATTGGCTCAAGAATTTGATTGCCAATTTTTCCACCACATTCTTTACAATAATAATATGCTAAAGCAGTTCTAGATTTACCAGATCCGACTCCACCGCAAAGAATAGAGCCGGACCTAAGTTTGTCTAGAGCTTCTTGTTGATGAGAATATAAACTAATCGCCATAATTCATTGAAGAACCATCAGGAATATCAGAGTACTTATCAGCAAACTCATCCTCTTCAATGGTAACATACATATTCTTAACATATGCTTTAATACCGGTTTTTCCTTGGGCTTCCCAATGATATGGACGAATAATAAGATCGACATTTACAATTTCTGCCCAATCAAGAGCGCCAATTGTTTCGCCATTAAGCTTAGTCTTATTATGCTTAGTAATCATAAAAATATTAGGAGGCATAACATCGAAATTAACAGACACCTGCAAATATGGAGTTGGTTCGTCACCATCTTCACGAGGCTTCAAATATTTAACATTCCATCCATCTTCTTTGAGAACTTCAGAAATATCCTTATCAAGACGAACACAGAAGTTCCTCTTTCCTGCAGGATTAAACTTTGTTTCTTCTCCTCTAAAATTACGAAACATAATCTGAGCATTTTCAATAGAAATATTATTATTGTTATTCATTTAAAAATCCAATCTACTTAGAAATACCTTTTACAATCATGCAATCTGAATTATTAGGACATTTCTCACAAACAGAAATATCTGAATCCTTAATTTCTGGTTGAGTACACCAAGGAACTTCTAATCCTTGATCTTTTAAATCATCTTCAGATATAAACCATTCAAAATCTCCATACTTAGAAATATCCTCTACTGCTTCATCCACAAGCTTATTGTAATATGATCTATCAATATCATCTTGCTTATTAGAATTTAAAACTGTTTCAGACTCAAGCCAACGATATCCTTTAGTTCCAGTAACAGAATAATACTTTCCGTCTTTCTCTCTTACAAGAACTCCTCCTCCACATCCAGGTTTGATTGGACAGAAATTTCCAACTTTACCAATAAATATATATTCATGACCTTTATTGATTAAAGCTTTCAATTCTTCAAGTCTGTCATTAGGAGGAATCTTTCCTTCAGAAATAATCTTCTTTCGTTCTTTTTCAACTTTTAATAGTTCTTTTTCATACATAGAAACATCTTCAAGAGATTCATTCATATCCAAATATAAAGAACTAGTAACAGACTTTGTAGCACACAAATCATTAAATACTATTGGGCTATTAGAAAATAAAGTTTTAAAAACATATGGCTCTTGGAATTGAGCTCCTGTAGCAGTCCAAGAAGTAGTTACCTTTTCTCCAGTTGGAAGTTTAAATTCGTGTTCTCCATCGTTATACTTAGCAATATAAACAGCATCGTTAACAATACACATACGATCATAAGTTGCTTCATGCTCAAAAGTATATCCATATTTTTTACCAAACTCGATAACAAAATCGATCATTTCTTTTGTTGCATTTCCAAGCTTGATAGAATCTGTCTTAATATGAACAACAGTCCACCCTCTGTTTTGACATTCATATTTAAGATCGATCATGAATAGAGCTCCACGTTTTGCAACGATATTGTCAATATTTCGAGGGTCTCTAAATGGATTCTCAAATTTAGCAGAAGTCAAACCATAAATAGAATTAATAACTGTCTTCAAAGCATTAGACAAATCCTTATTAGTAAAGTCGGCAGTTCCATTATCAAGCTTTTCAATAAATGGAGCCAATCGACCATCCAACATTGTCTCAGCTTTCTTATAATCTTTATGTTTAATAAATATACGAGCTTGCTTAATATCACTAAATTTCTTTGTATATTCATCACCAAATAGATTTAAAGCTTCAATCGAAGACGGATGCATAGAAGCAATATCCAACAAAGCAACATTTGTATACATGCCAGGTTCAGAATATACATAACCTCCTTCTCCTGGTTCTTCTCCTCGATAATAACTCTTTCCTCGTTCAAATTTATAACCAGGAAACATCTCAGACAAATCTGTATATACAAATTTACTTTGAGGATGGCGCTCATTGCCAAATATAATTTTTGTCGAATGCTGATTGGTTGTATCGTTAACGCTCAAACCAGACAATTCAGCCAGAATTTGTCGTGCAGTCCAGTCACCACTTAAATGATTAAATACTGCTTCTGTAGAAATAACATCATTATCACAATATTCCGCTACTTCAACCCATTTGTCTTCTGGAACAGGTTCGTCCCAAGGAAGACCGAGTTCTTTGTGATGAAGACCGAGTTCAATTTCCCACTTCTTCAAACTCTTCTTATTTCCTGCCGATGCAAAATCATAAACATCAGTATAAGAAATATTGTAAGCTTCTCCGAAAAATGCATTCCGACTACCACTAACAATTTTCTGACTAAGATTATACAATTCAATATTGCTATAACCCAAATATCGAGCATACAAAATATGATTATCATACCGTCTACAATTAAATCCTACCAATTTCATATTAATAAGTTGTTCGATTTCTTGAGACGTCGGATTAATCATACGAACACACGTTGTGTCTTCTCCAGCATACTTCCAATTGACTAGAAATAGATTAGGAAATACTTCAACGTCAAAGAAAACAATTCGCTCGTCAGAATATAAATCCAAAGCATCACTACTATGCTCAGACTTAAATTTCATCTTTGAAACTAACTCGATACAATATGGAGCTTGATGTGAACTATTATTAGCAAATGCTAAAATCTTCGGACGCATGTCGGTAATATCATAAGGAAGTCCAGAATCATAAGCATCTTCAAGAATCTTATAGATAAAATCAATGCTTGGTTTAGTGCCTGGATGAATTTCTTTTTGAAGATTCTTGGTGATAAGATTTCTTAGTGATCTCTCAGACTTCACGGTATTGAAGTTGATCACTTTATCTCCTTTCAAAGGAAGCCCACTACTAATATGAGCCACGGGAATATCATTACATCTAGACAATCGACGTCGCAATGCACTATTCCCATTAAAAACTTTAATCTCGATTCCGTCAGAATATACTCTACTTAACTTCGATACATCTCCATCGTAAATATAATGAAGATGTACGCCAGCACCTCCTTTACTAAATTCGGCATAAGTTTCAGGCCATTTTGCGGCAGCTTTCAAATTTAAATCTGCCGATTTTTCTCCATTATCACCCTTAATATCAAAATCAATCACGATATGATTCTCTGGAACTTTAACATAATGGAGTCTATTGGTAGAAATATCCTTTAATGTTGTACGGACGTTAGACCATTTCTTAGATGGGGTTTCATTAGAAGTGGCATACTGGGCCGGACAGTCACAACATAGGGTGTCAAACAAGCTCTCAGTTGCTTCTAGAACCATTTTAGGTTCTTCTTTCATATCAGAAATTTTAAGTTTCTGATTTTTAGCGCCTGGAGACACAATATCGGAGAATTTTTCACGAAGAAATCCTCCATAATAATTTCTAACTTGTTTATTGTCCGAACCAATACGAGTTATTGAATCAAACTTCCTAAAATAATTCTTAAGTTCTTCTCGAAACTTATATTTTGGAAGTCTGTATTCGACTTGTGTATCGTCACAATACACTTTGTACATATCGTATGCTTGCTTCAAAGTAATGCCATCTTGTTTGTCAAAAACCAAATATGAATCTTCAACAAAATTGAAGAACACATCTGTTTTATACATCATATCTACAGGACGATAGGCTCCATAATAATCTTTACCCATTTTCTTGTAAACTTGAAGACAGTGATAAGCAATAGCCCCTAATTCAAATTTGATCTGATTCATTAATTCGCGATAACGACCAGACTCAATTTTCTTACCGCTTGGTTCGACATCAATTAATCGACGAATAATACCAGATTTAGCATCTGTAATTTTAACCGGACGATTAGTTGCCATGAACAGAAAACAATTTAACTTAGCCGTATAACTTGATTTATATTTCTCATTCATAGTCATCTCTTCGTGAGAAATAATCGAATTTAATTTAGTGTTATCTTCGATTCGACTAAGATCGCCATCATGCTGAATTGCAACTAATGGATTTGTTTTAAACACTTCTGTAGAAAATGAATTATTATTGGAAGCTAATGCTTTTGCTTCGAACGATGTATAATATCCTTGAAATAATTGTTGGATAATATTAAGAATAGTCGACTTACCGGCTCCAGCTTCGCCATAAAGAACTATAAACTTTTGAATGTCTATGCTATCACCAGAAACAACTGCTCCTATGGCCCATTCAAGTTTAGCTCTTTCTTCAGGCTCATATAGAGTTCCTATAATTTCATCAAAAGCATCATAATTACCTTCAGCTAAAGAATATGGCAAACGTTTACTCGCATAGTCTTCACGTTTAACATCCGTATTTTGAAATATAAGTTTATTATCCAATTGGTGATAGTTGTCCGGAAGATCTTTAATCCAACTACAATATGATCTCCAAGATCTAGAATTGTAAGAAGACATCCAAGCTACTTGAATATCACAGTTAGTAAATTTATCTCTAACGTCTTCATAATATTCATTAAGCTCTTTATCAACAACCTCCCGAACTACATACTCATTCGTGGACCACAAACCAGTCTCAGGATTCCAGATGGCATAGAATGATTTCCCTCTAACCATAAAATCATTAAACTGACCAATTTTAAAATCCGGATAAATTTTAAGTTCATAGCCTTTTTTATCCATTTTTCGACAAATTTTGTAGAAATCCACGAAACCTCCTTTCAATTTTGTCAAACCACAATATATTGTGGTTTTGTTACTTTGTTACACTTTTCAGAAATTTTGGAGAAAAACTCTTTTATATATATATACTATATATTTATACTTTTATTATTAATTATTTCAATATAAAAGTGTAACAAATGTAACAATACTTAATCCATCAGGGTTTTCTCTCAAAGTCTAGAATAACAACTTTTCGCAATTTGGATTCATATGTGACACTTTAGTCTTCTTCGACTCCATATTTCTCAAGCATGTAATCCATCATTTGATACCAAATTTCACGATTTTTAATTTTGTTACACTTTTGTGTGCACTTTTGATTTGAAAAGTGTAACAAATTTTTTGTCGGAAAAAGGCTAATTTTACCGTACTTACCATCCCTACAAGACATAAAATCATCCAAAATATCTTCTACAAAGCGTTGATTTTTAGCTAATTTTTTGCCTTCGAAACAGTAATCATCAAGGTTTCCAAGACCCAAATTATCAATCATTTCCCAAAACCAAGCAGCTGTTTTATCTCCATAATCAGGATTCCACATAATCTCGTCATTAATCCTAATCGCCAGAGCAATAAGCATTTCAAGCACACTACAAGGTCGATTATCTATAGGATAATAATTAGAATATGACCGCTCTGAAGCAAATTCATAACGGAGATGCTTACCATCATCAGCTCTATTAATATCATTATCTATGGTCCAATAGAACTCTGTTTGATAAAGCATCTCCATCAAATAAATATAACTATCTTGCGGGTCATCCGCATGAACAATACTGCAAAGCCAATGGAAATAATCGTAAACAATGTCGTCTTGAAAGCCTACATCATATTTTTCCATAGGCTTCCTAATCTGAATTAACTAATATGAATTTCCGGCATTGACACGTCCGTATAACGTCCTAAAACTCTACAAATTTCGTAATCAATTCCTCGTTGATCATTTCGAACATATACAATATCTGGATCATCTTCGTCTCGACCAAACCAATTATAGAACTCTTCTCCACAAATATTGACCCATTCGTTATGAACGATTTCTTCGTCTCTATCATCAGTGAGCGTGTTATCGCCTTCGTAATAATTCAAAGAAATCTTATCATACCATTGTTTGGTGTTGTGAAATTCACTTCCTTCAATGAAATATGGAGCTACTTCATTTGCTTTAGCAGCATCCATTTCTTCGATCCTAGCAAGGTTTTCTTCATAATCGTTAATTTCATCAAGATTGTCGTCCGAAATATCCTCGTCATCTTCAGGATGCTCTCGCTCAGAAAAATGCTCATCAAACGATTCGTCGTTAACAGCCTTGCTAAGTTCATTCAATTCATCTCGAATATTCTTAGCCTTCTCTGTTACTACAGCATCCTTTGAGAATTTGGTATAATCGATAAATTCAGGATTGCTATCACAAATATTTTCATACTCTTCTTGATTTTTTTTGTCGAGCTTCTCTTTAACAAATTCGTCAGCAGCACGAACTCGATTTCTAGCAATTTCTCTATATTCATCGATTGCGTCTTGAGCTTCCTTAGAGAACTTTTCTCTCATAAGGAAATATGCTCCTACTCCTCCAGTGAATAAACCAACACCAAAGGAAATAAACATCTTAATTCCGGTGTTCATTAAAACTCCTTAAAAATATGTGTACAGTTGAGGATAGTCATAAATATCCCGCCAATAATTTCCACTTCCGATGGCGTTAATGCCATCTCTTTTTCAGATAAGATCCCAAATAACACCCTGAACGTTAAAGTCAAGAATAATACTAGGCTCATAACCATTAATAAAATCACGCTTAACAGCATTCATATTTTTAACGATTTGGAAATCGACATAATCATCGCCGTGGTTGCCAATTCCATCGGCAACCCAACCGACCTTAGCACCGATAGAACTACGATCAAATCCGAGATAATCGTAAACCTCATTCAAGAAAAGATGCCCCTGTGCTCGAAGCTTATCGGTCAGGACATTTTGTGCTCGCTCAAGGAAGAATTTGTTCTGTTCAGGACTCTTGGACCAATTCGGATTTGCTTCGTCGAAGATTCGAATATAAGGATTGAGCTTTAGAGTTTCCTCGTCTACAACTTCAACTTCCTTCTTAACAGTTTTAGTCTTTCCATTTTCGTCCTTAACCTTCTCGGAAATCTTTTCGGTTTCGGTTCCATAATAAAAATGACGATCTTTGTCTTCGCCAAGTTCATTCTTAACACGCTCGCGATATGCCTTGAAATTGCCCTCTACAAGCTTATATGCTCCCATCAGAGCCACGTTTCGCTTAGACATGATACCATGCGCGCCAAAGAAACAACCAACACCTAGAACAACACAAGAGACCGCAGGAATATACTGCATTGCAATCTTTTTACCACAATTAATCTTGTTTACAAGAATATCATGATTGTAATCTTCGTCGGTATACTCCTTGTCTTCAGGAATATCAATCTCTCCGTTATGAGCCTTTTCGATCTGTTCCTTTATTTCTTCATGTTCGTCAAGAATATCATTAAGTTTGAGGCTGGCTTTTCCGGTCAAAATCATACCTGCGCCGATAGCAATAGTTCCGCCAAGCATTAAAAGTTCAGGAGAATGCTTTTGTGCGAGCAACAAAGCCCTAGATCCCCCACGAATAACGGTTTCTTTGATAATAGTAAAATTCATTTAAATACTCCTTTTTGTTTAAGAGAAAAATCAATAGCATATGTAAAAATATAAAAGAATGGTGCCATGATTATCTCGCAGCACCAAACTATTTATAGCTTACAGGTAACGACTTGCTTTCCTTGCTTAATAGCTTCTTCTGCAATTTGTACTGCAAGTTCCGGATTAATATCACAGATAGCACCAATTGCCGAATCGAACCCTTTATGTGCTCCAACTAATTTCCCTAAAGAATATGCTTCTTTACAAGTAATTAGAGAAACACCAATCAATGCTCCGATTGCAATTTTATATCGATTATCGTGAATATAATCTTTAGCTCGTTCTACAAATTTCATAAAAACTCCTTTCAAAAACATTCATACCTATTATAGGATATGAATATACTGCGAATTAAACATTAATCTTCCCTTCTTTTCTGAGTTTAATGAATATAGCTTGTACTTGCTTATCGCTCATCTTATCTACTTTATATGCCCAATTATCTCCAGGATATGCTTTTTTACACCAATCCCGCATGTCTTTAATTAGCATCTATTCCTTCCTTTAGCCATTATTTGAGAAAGTTGTGTTTCGTTCTTAGCATTTTCTAGATCTTTAATAATATATTTATCATAGCATAAATCTTTAGCTATTCTAATAGAATCTCGTCGCATTTGCTTAAAATTAGGTCCTGGCTCTGAAGATTTGTCACTTTTTGTATCGTTAGAATCTGGTTGATACATGTTTGAACAAATTTCATAAGTGGTAAATCGTTTTCCACAAGATTTACATTCTCGCCTTCGTCTAATGCCGTTTGCTTTTTCTTTATTTCTAATATCTACAACAATAAAATCTACACCATCGCAATATGGACATTTTAACATGTTAAATGTCGCCTTCTTCTCTATGTTGAGAACATTCGGTATCAAAATGTCCTTCTGGATATCTAGCTTTGAGCTTTTCGATATTCATAATCATAATCTCTTCGAAATCATAACCAAGAGCCGTAGCGCCCATTGCTACGTACCAAAGAATATCTCCTAGTTCTTTTGCCAAGTGCTTTGGGTCATTTGGATGCCCTTGATAGAAATGCTTTTTCAAAATATCTGCGAACTCTCCAGCTTCTCCGCAAAGACCAAGTGCGGCATTATCGAGCGCATCATCTGCATGGTCAAAAATATGTTCCGGAGCAGTAGCCATAGCAGCAAGCTGATATTCATTAGGAGTCATTTTAGTTTCCTTTCTTGTCTTTTGAATCACTGTTTTCAGAAGGGCTAAACATATTCTGAACCATCGTAATAAGGTTGTCGAACCTGATGCATTCTTTTTCGCACTCTTCTTCGTAACATTTCTCGAAAGCCTTTTGAGCTTCAGTGAGATGACGATTGAATTTGTTACCAAAGAGTTTCTTACACACAGCCATCGCAAAAGCCTTATCGGGATCATAATACTCTTCTCCGGGTTGTATCTTTACAACGGTTTTAGTATTGTCTTCCCAGAATACAATGGTAGCGGGGCCGTTATATCGAATTTCTCGAACTTCAGGGATCTTGTAAGTTTCAATTTTTTGCTTTGCTTGCGAAGCACATCCGTAAATAGTATTAATTGCAAGTTTACACAATTTAGCTGTATGGATATCCACCATTGCCTTAGTGTCTTCAATTTCTTCAAGCCAAGAAGTACCAAATGGCATTTCGATAGTGATAGTGGTCTTATAAGAAAACGCATCTTCATATACAGCAATATCGCTGCCAGCCTTCTTCAAAACATCAAGAGCTTGCATAATAGTAGCCATGTTAATTCTCCTTAAATTGAAAATTTTAAATATGTTTAATGGGAAGAGGAAGATCGAGAACATACCCGTCACGAGTATCCTTTATGCTAGCACTAGTAAGATCGTACCATCCATATTTTGTATTCTCATATTCATTGCTGATGTTGACAATATCGTACAAATCAGAAACGTATACGAAACCATATGTTTTAATTAATTTGACGAGCTCCAAAAGTACACGTTCGGCATCATCATGATTCTCAAAAATAATTTCAAAATCATACTGTTTAATTTTCTTAACATTATATGACTTGTCTGCACTTAGCATTGAACCATTTTCTTCTTTCGGAATGTGCTTTTTCAATATAGAGTGAAACTTATCTCCATAAAGTCGTTTAAGAACACACATCGCAAAACCTTTTTCACAGTCATAAACGTCGCCATTACCACATTTAACAACTGTTTTAGATCCGTCTTCCCAATATACGATGGTTGCTGGATCATTAAAAATAACTTTTTTAGGAGTCAATGAATATGTAATTTTAGTAAATTTAAAATCACTAATTTCATCTATATAAAAATATTGATCAAAAGTACTTTCTTTTGATGCCATAATATTCTCCTAAACCCAAGGCGGGCGATCTGTTTTGTTTCAATCAATAGGATAAGATTTTGGAAGATTTAAAATATAACCATCTCTAGTTCTACTTACATTAGCGCTAGAAAGATTTGTCCATCCATACTTATTATCTGTATATTCACTATCAATGCCAACAAGACCATACAAATCAGCAACTGTTGCTGCTCCATATTGGTCTATAATATCTAAAAGACTATCGATTACTTGTTCTGCTTCTCCTCGACTATCAAGAATGATGTCATCATTCCAAACGCGTTCTCTGGCATTTCTCTTAAAACGTTCTGGTTGAGCATCTTGTCTTTTAGAATATCCAGAATAATTTACGTAGGATTTTCCTCTATCTCGATTCATTCTAGAACTAGACGAGCGACGTTCTCCAAATAAAAGCATTTCGAGACCGCCAGTAATAGCATCGCTAATTGTATTCTTGGCTGCTGGAATTAGAACATCATAAAGAATATAATCCTTGATATTATCGTATTCACTTTCATCGCCAATAAATGCTTCAGCGAATTTCTTTCCAACAGATTTCTTTTTAGTTGTAGCTTTAGCAATTGGCTTAATATCTTTTTTCTTTTGTTCTTCTTTTTCTCGTCTGGCTCTATTACTATTATTTGGCAAATCTTCAGTTCCAGGCATGTTTACTTTTGCCATTCTTTTATCCTTTCAAAAAAATTAGAGGAGATTATTAGTCTCCTCTAACTTAGATTAGTTTCGTTCTTATGCAGTTACATTTGAACAGGTATCAACAAGATCGCAAACCACTTCAACTTGATTTTCTAGATATTCGCCACATTTATCTCCGATAACGCCACCGATACATCCTGCTCCAATTGTGATTACGATATTAGCAACCGTACCAGTATTTGGAATAACCATACCGATAATACGACTCACAGTAAATGCTCCGCAAATACCTCCAACCATACGCGCTGTAAATTTTGCTTTTCTTTTAACATCTGCGTTCATAATAAAACTCCTTTCAAAAAGTTTCTAATCTATTATAACATATGAAAAAAATGCGAATTAATCAACGCGTGATTTAAGAATATTGATTTCGTCTTTAGAAATATCATGTGCTCGCTTAGAAACAATTTCTGGAATTTTATTAGCGTCTTCTCCAGAAAGCATAATCTTACGATATTTATAAGCCTTAATAACTCCGTCTTGATCTGTGAGGTTTGTCTTAATTGTGAGCTCAGTGTAATACTTATCCATAATTTATTCCTTTCAAGAAAATATATTTTTATCTACGATAAAACGGACTAGGAAGAGAATCAGAATAATCTAGAACGATACAAGGTTCTCCGTTACTTGCTATTGTTGATGTAAATGTAATATCAAGATGCTTTTCGGAATTCCAACCCATCAGTTCTCCCAATTGGATTTGAGGAAGCCCCAAACGAATATACCAATCGTTTAGATCTTGATAAAAATCACCATTTAAAATATAATTAAAATCATTAATGGCTTCTCTTACAGTTTCAATATCCGATTTGAAATATCGTCCAGAAATACCATCGTAGCAAAGATATTCGCCATTACCAAATGGAATTATTTGTTCTGAATCTGTTGATTCCAGAGTTTCTTTTGATATTTCTTCTTTGATTTGGTTATTTTTTTCTTCTCCAATAACTTCAATAACTTTATCTTTATACTTATCATAAGATTTTTCTACAAGAGAATATGCACTAGCAAGAGCTGCTTTTTGCAAAGAATTTGATCTATGCGCGGCTACAAAGCATCCAATCGCCAGACTCGTCATAACGAATGTCGGAATATAGCATTTCCATGTTGCAAATATAACTTCTTTGGTTGTAAGAATGTTTAAATTATCGTGAATGCTTCTTACGCCAAGTCCTTCACTGATTCTTCCTTCTTCGTCGAGCTTAACATCTGCCGCTTCGTCGATAAGTTCAAGGGCTTTAATCGTTGGCTTAATAGTTACGAAAGGGATACTAATAACGCACCCTATTCCAGTGGCTGTAAATATAGTTGATTGATTTCTTACAATAAAAGAACTAATTCTATTAAAACTTTGTTTAAAAATTCCAGTGTTCATTAAAACTCCTTACAAAAAAAAGAGAAGGGGATCTTAATGACCCCCTTCAAGTTGACATAACTAAACTTACGCAACAGCTTCCACGACTTCAGGAACTACTTCTACTGCAGAATCTTTAATCTCGTCAGCAACCTCAATAACCTTATCAAGATGACCCTTATAAATCAGATAACCAGCGCCGATAACAATAATGCTACCAGCAACGATTCCTCCAATCTTTGCGACCTTCTTGACAGTCTTGCTGTTCTTAACGTTTTCAATCTTCTCAGCAACAACGTTCTTGGTATCCATGGTTTCTCCTTTCGTTTGTTTTATAACCATGTCATTATAGCATATGAAAAAATTGCGAATTTACATACCCAGTAACCATTTACACAAAGCAAATAACGCACAGATTACGGTTAGACCAACTACAACAGCTATAACAAATAAAAGTGACATAATTAGACGTGCCATTTTTTCAGCAAATTCATTCATTAATTATCCAGTTCCTCGCTTTTAATAGTAACCCAAGCATCAAGGCTTGCCAAACATTCATTAAGTAAAACAGATTGTTGGGAAAGTTTTAGATCATCGGCCCAATTAACATAATTAATTAAATTCTCAAATGCTCTGATCAGAAAATAATCCATTACTGATTGTTCGCATTTGTGTGATTTGTAATAAGGATACAATTTAACAAGCCGAAACGAAATATTTTTATAGTTTTTAACGTCAATAGATCTTATTTCAGCATGCTTATTCAAATACACAATCGCTTTTTTGATATCTTCAATGGATGAATTTTTCAACTCTTCACGCCAAATATATTTAAAAGCACATCCGATACAAAAATAGCTAACAAGTTCATAACCGCAAAGATCTTTCATCGCATCCCAACATTCATATTGTCCTTGCGTGTAATGCTTTGGGTTTTTAATGTTGTCATTCATTTAAGTTTCCTTTTGTAAATATCTCTTTTTTCGTACTTTCTCTTAACATCTTTTAAATATAATTCGTAATACTGAAGAGAGGACGTTTTTGTTGTTTTACCGGATTCTATGTTAATTATTGTTTGACGTGTCACACCCATTCCCATGGCACATCCAGTAACTGTTAGTCCAAGACTAATTCTTAATCTTTTTAGATTGCTTGCTTTCATCCATAGACTCCTCCTCAAAATGTATAGGTTTGTGAGAATTATAATTATATGGTTGTCCCAAACAATCGTTACAAGGATCTTCGTGCTCTTTTAGCTTTACGTATTTGCATTTTTTGCAATAGTCTTTGTAATATACTTCTTTTATCTCGTTCATTAAAACCTCCTTCTACTAGAGTGTCACATTCAATATAGAAATTTTAATCGGCATTATCTTCTCCAAGAATTACCCGAACCGGTTCATTTGGAACTGAATACGGAAAAGTGATAGGAATTCTAGAATTTTTGTTTGTATACCAAACTACTCCGTCATCAGAGAATATCTTACCCTCAGTGTTGTACGCCACACCATCAGAATCTTTAATAATGAAAGGGCATCTAATGTTGATGTAAGTTTGATTATCTCCGTCTTCATCAGTGCCAAGATTCATCTTTTCCCATTCCCAGTCTTCTCCAGTAAGAGGGGTTAAAGGCTTATGCTTGGCCAAACGATCAAACAAATTAATCACTATCATCGCACTAAAACCAGAATGCTGCTGCGCATTGAAAGTTTTAATTAAAGTCATTACGGCATCGCCAAGAGCTCCTTCGTAATCTGAGTCAGCATCAAAAAGTCCAGCCGCTTCAAGTTCTTTTTGTGCAATTTCAATGCTATTCATTATTATCCTCCAAAATAGTTTTCATAATATTTAAAATATCCTTTCTAATGTGTACGCAAATATTTTATAACAATCCAAATAAGCCAAAGACCGCCTGTAATAATTGTCATAAAAATATCAAACAAAGCATTTAAACAACCATAGTTTTTCATAGTAATTTTCCTTTCTGTTCTCTTCTTTTATAATCTTGACGAAAAATTTCATCCAACTCATAAGACCGCTTTTTGTTTTCTGAATATTTTTTTTCGCTTTTAGTATTTGGAGTATAACTTAAATCCGGCCAAACTAAATTATTAAATATAAGAACGTCGGAACCCAATTCAATTTTTCTAATTGAAGAAATTCGTTGTTTTTTTGAGTGATTCAAATATCGTTTAACTGTTAAGTCATCAGAGTTAATCAGCTCAGCGAAATGCCTAATAGAAATATTTGAATCACTAAGAGTTTCTAATGTTAATCGCATTTTTCTTCTTCCTCGTATTGCTTTATATTTAGCAAGAAGACTTTTAAAGAAGTACCGTTTTTACGTCGCCATTGCTCGTAATTCCCGGATTGGTCCACCACATTGTAAATGAACGTGCACATTCAGGACAAATGTCCATTCGAGTAAATCCAACATTATTATAGCTATCATTCCTGTAATCTTTATGATTAAGCGTTATGGCGTTAAACGTAATATGAGAAGCTTGATTTGGAATGGTCGCTTCGTCTTTTTGGTTTGGGTCATAAAACTTACCGCAACGCTCGCATTTGCATGCGATACTCATCATCGTTCCTTTCTCGAATTTCTTTATAAAAAATCAATAATCCCATTAAAATGTTGAAGCTCCAACGCTAACAAAATGAAAGAACTCCCCCGTGAGCATCCACCAGACGATCTCTGCACCACCAAGAACAAAAGCGAATGCCCATACAATCATTCCAATAATAAGCAAAGCACCACAAATATTTCCAGTGATTTTTGACATGTTAATTCTCCTTTAAAGTATCTTCTTGTGCTAACACTGCCTCTTCATATTTAATAAGAAGCTCTTTGAGCGTTGGTTTCTTTGGCTTTTCATCAGGTTTAAAATCTTTTCCGTAATAAAAATATGTGCCAGCAACTCTTGCGCCGCATTCTGAGCAATATCCATCATGATCGCCTACAGGATATCCGCAAGCATTGCAAACATAACCGTAGGTACCATCTTTTCTTAGTTTTTCGCGTTTTCCGACTTCTGGTGGAAGTTTTGTTCGACCGGAACGTTTTGTTTTGTCAGTCATTGTCAGTCTTTGATTTATATTCAACACAAGTACAAGTCAATATGATTCTCATTCTAATTTTCTCCTGTAATCAATTCGGAATAAGGAAGCTCCTCAATCCAATCACAGAACGCATGCCACTCATCAAGCTTATGACCCTTACGAGATTTATACATGTTTGCAAGAACTTCATAGTTAAGCATGACTGTGCGCTTCTGATTATAGCTCGACGGCAGCAGCTGGATCATCTGCCACCAGTAATCCTTATTTTTCGTCTCGATGTACTTCTCTCTGCAACCATTCAGCATTTTAATTACGTCTGCCATTAATCCGAGAGGTGAGAGTTTAGTTCCATCTGACGATACGGTCACCATGAACGGCTCGTCCTCAAGTCCAAACAAATGCTCACAACTAAAATCATCCAGAGTAAATTCCTTAGCCTGGATCTTATGCATCGTGCTACAAGAATTTGCGACAGTTCCTACTTTGTATGTATCGAACTCTTTCCACCAATATAGTGGTGCCGTGATATCGCAAGATACAGTAATCATACGCATAAATTTACGATGATCAGTTCCTGCTTTAACAAGTCGTTTCATAAGGTCGAGATCGTTATCGCCGATATATGTTTCAATACCATATTTATCAAGCATTGTGGTTGGATTATTTTGTGTATAAGGAATTTCCAAATTTCTACCAAATGCACTATCACTCTTATCCCACGAGTTCATAGGATTTCGCATACCTCGAATAGCCTCTTCCCAACCATAGGTCTCAACATTAGTGATTGTAATCATTTCTTCTCCTTAATGACACTGCAATCGCAAAGTCCACTCACTCCATCACAATCATTACCAAATAATTCACATGATTCGCAACCAAACTCTTTCATTCTTTTCCGATACTCGTTATTAAATAAAAATAGTGCTTTGCATTCTTGTCTAGAATTAATTGAATCCAAAGTGCTTTTTGTCTCATTTAAAGGCATTCCGCATCGAGAACAATAGCAAGGCATATGCATTGGTTTGCTATATTTGTATAGATACCCCTGTAAATACGCTCCGCAGAAAGGGCACTTAGTTCGATGAAGTTCTTTCCACGCATCAATACGGTCTTTATTACGTAATAAAGACATACTGCAATACAAGAAACGACGAAAAAAATAATTAATATGCCTAAATTTTATTTAAAAACCTTTCGATTCGTTTCGATCCTTTTCAATAAGAGTTTGCAATTCGGATACACATTTTTTACCCAAGCCTCTAAATTGCATAATATCTTCTGGTTCCGACACCTTTAGTTCTTTCAGAACTTCGTCCAACGAAGAGTTTGCAAATTCTTGTTCCATTTCGTCAAAATACTCTGATCGCCGCTTATCAAATTCTGCATAATCGTATTCGTTGACACCATGGATTGCCAACCCGTATTTTTTAAAATTCTTAGGCGTATTTTGAAATGCAACGCGCAAGTACTTATACAGCCTATGACTTATGTAGTTTTTCTCTTTCAGTTCTTTCATTAGCATGGTTCTTTTTCCTTTTCTAAAATTTAATTTTCTTCCAAATTTCCATCTTTAATGTGAAAATATAATTCTGGACCATCAACAGTAGCATAAAGATTAGGAGCGTCCATATAAGGTTTTAACCATACATCTCCAAATCTATCAATGCATTCTTTTGGATATTTATTTCTAGACCAAGTTGTTCCCTTCGTAGTAATCCAACTAGTTCCTATTTCGTTATTAACCTTCATTTTAAAGTTTTTCTTTTTCATAATATCCTCTTTATAACGATTTTTAATAAATTTACTAAAAATAATATTAAAAAAGTTGACTGTTTATACGTAAAACATTAAAACCCATGCTTAAATAGCGTCTCAGCGACTCGTTGATCAGGTATTATGTAATAATATTTTTACACTATAAAAACATAGATTTGGTCTAGATATACCATTTTAATAAAAATAAAAAGGGATATAAATCCCTTTTTATTTTAGTGAACCTCAATGATCTCGGCTTTGTAATAGTTTTTTCTTTCATCCATCTTGTTCTTGACTTTATTTGTGATCTCTTTTGTCACAGCAATTCCTCCACCTACAGCAACTGCTACAGCGTTGACAACCAAAACAGTTTTAACAATCTGAATAAAAGTTTCCATAACAATCTCCTTTCAAAAAGATTTCCCTCTATTATATGGTGTGAAAAAACTGCGAATGAAAAAAGAAGAGGTCAATAAAGACCTCCTCCTTTTTAGTGATATATATCAAATTAATAATTATAGTTTTACTTTTGTTACAAACGGAAGAGCTTTAGTAGCAATGATATCTAACTTCTCATAGTTTAGAATCAATAAAATACCTCCGATACTAATCAAGCCTCCAAACAAAGCATCTCCAGAAACCCAAGTTTTCTTAGCACACTTAGCTTCTTGTAAAATTCTAAGATTTTCGGCCATTTTTCTGTACTCATCAGAATCTGGTGATTCTAAAGCCATCGATTCCATAAGATTATCAATTGCTTCTTTAATCTTTTTCTCGTTCGTAGAATTCTTGATAAACCTCATAATTTTCTCCTTTCAAGAATATATCTACCTATTATAGGATATGTTATTCTTGCGAATCAATAATCTTAGAAGAATCTGTTTTTACAACTTTAATTTCAAAGTAATTTCTTTTTTCGAGTGTTTCTACATCTGTATTAAATATAAGCTTATATCGTGAATCTTCATTATTTGCTTTATCAACTATTAAAATTCCATCTCTATATTTTACTTCATGAATGTTTATAATGATAAAGCATACCAAACAAATAATCGAAGAAATATAAATAATAAGAGTTGGACCATTAAAAGCGCAAATAGAAATAATGTATACAGGCAAAAATACTTCAAGAATTTTCTCTAACAATCTAAGACTCATTATAATTCCTCCATACAAAACACATCGTCTTTTATATATATTTCTAAGAATGAAGGATCATCTTCTCCAGAATAAATATAACAATACATATATTTAGGAGTTTGATAACTTCCGAGTAGTACTCTAGCAGTTTTTGATGCTTTAGATGTCGCATCAAATATAATGTAAATTTCGCTGTCATTTATTTCTTTTTCGATCAAATGATCTTTTAAATATTCTTTTACAGAGTTAATTGCTTTTTCTTTATAATTCACATTCATTCCATTCTTTATAACAATCTCTAACTGTACTATGTTCGTTTGTTCTAAAACTGCATATAGGGCATTCTATATAAACTGTTGATATGATTCTTTTCCCATCAGAAAATACAATACTTCTACTATAATTTGGCTTATATACTTAGCATCCGCAATCTGGACAAATATGATCGAATAAATCATCTATGTTTTCTTTTTCCATTTTTAAACCTCTACATCGTTCTATCCATAAATATAGATTCAATTTCTTCAAGTGTCATTGGAAGTGGATCTTCATTATAAGCTTTGTCCCAAACTTCGTATTTATAAGGAAATCCCATAGACATTCCAATATGATTTCCTTGATCGTATTTAAACCAATTCCAAACAACTGACGTTCTATAATGTTCTTTTCCATTTTCGTCAGTATATAAATTAAATCTCGTTCGCTCACAATGAAAATTCTTATTATGAATATGACAATCATCGTCATAATATGTTTTATAACAAAAATCGGAAGCATCTATCCAATTGATTTCATGTTGATCTAACACAGAACGAAGTTTGGTTGTCATATCACTAATTTTATTTCTAATTTGCATATTTATCCTTTCAAAAAAAAAAAGAGAAGAGATATAAATCCCAACTCTTTTTAGTAAACTTTAATCATAAACCATTATGTCACCACCAGCTCATATTTGCCCCGATAATATCGATTAACCATAGTCCAAAAAATGTTGTCCACGTAACCAATATTCCCGTTATTAGAATATCGTCACGAAAATCAAATTTTGTAACAATAATAATCATTATCGCACTAATAAAGAATGGCACTAACAACATAACAATCCCCTTTCAAAAAGATTTCACTCTATTATAAGGTGTGAAAAAACTGCGAGCAAAAAATATATGGTATGTAAAAAGAGGAGACCTGCCATATCGACAGACCTCCTCTAAAATATACTACTCGTTCTTAACATCTTGCTTGTTGTAATTAACGTTACTAATCTTGAGAACTGCGCCTAAGAAAGTGCAAACGGCAGTGATAGTACCGATAACCTGTTCTCCATATGGAAAATTCCAAATACCGCACAAAGCAAAATATAAAGTACCTATTGCGGGAAGAACAATCATCACAATCCATTTGAAAATATCATAAATCTTATCTGGTAAAACCATAGTATTCTCCTCTATTTAGTACAATCGTCTAATGATGCATGGATAGGCAACTGATCGACTTGTCTCATAACTTGCTCTGCGGACCCATTTCCACCAAGTTTTTTATACGGTAAATATAAATACGTGCTTAAATTTTCATATTCATCGTGCGTAATATAACCTTGTTCTATATACTTTAGTCCTAAAGACACAATTCGATCATGACCTAAACCTACAAGCATTTCTTTACTAGCATCATTTTTTTCGGTCTTCTTTTGCCAAAAAGCCCAAAAACCGGAAGAGGCAATAACGGAACCGATAACCGTTATAATAGAAATTATCACTTGTGTGTCAACGACTGGTTCCAATATATCACCTCCTTATTAAGCTATAAGTTTTTCTATTTCTTGTGGAATAAATATCCATGCGTCAATACCGACTATAGAATATGCTGATTTAAATATAGTCATGCCGTAATCTGCTATGAAATTGCAGATCCATTCTTCAGCTTCTGTCCAATATTGTTCTTTTACCATTCTATGAATATCTGGTAAAAGATTGAAACTAAATATGGCACAATGTGCGAGCTCATGAATCAAAACTGTTAGAAGTTTAGAACCATATAAATTTTTTGACAGCTTGATTTGAAAGGAAGAAGGGATTGTTACAGCTAAAGTTTTTCGCCCAGTCTGATCCATGAGCTCTATGCTATCAGGATCCACAAATATAATCTTCCACAAGTATCCATTCATGGAGATTACATTCATCGACATCGCCCTTCAAATATAAACTAATTCATAGCGCTAATCATGTTTGTTAAATCAGTTCGTATCTGTTGCTTGATATCTGGATCCGAAGCGTCCCAAATCTCACGAATAGAATTTATACTATCCATGATGTGCTGGTTCGCGTGTTCTTTCATCTCAGCCTTATCACGTTCAGAATGCGTTTCAGTATAATGCTTACGCGCTTTCCTGAACTCATTATAAGGTTGTCCATAATATCCATTGTTCGGATACATTAGAAACGTCCTTCCATTTTGACGATTAAGAATTAGAACATAGTTTCTACATTTTCTCGAACTTAGAAAAATCGAATTTGCTATCAGCTTTTGAATTTTCTCCAATGTATACATATATATTATTTTTATAAACATAAAATGCATTAGGAATAAGTTGAACTCCGGGTTTCCAAATTATTGGCTTATTTTTTTGTTCCAGTAACATTTGGATCTTTCACGTACTCTTTAGAAACGCAAACATCTCCAATATAAATGCATTTCCAAATGTAACCAAGTTTGTCCGACGGTTCAATTTTTGTTTGGATCAAATCCGCTATTTGATTAAGCTTTTCTTCTTTTTTTACTTTTTTTTCAGATTCTATGCGAACCCGTTTAAAGAAATCATTCCCTTCGAAATATATATAACCGCGTTCGAAATCGTCATCTACGTAACAAGGATGATCGTTTGAAAGTTTCGGAGCATTAGATTTTAAAATTTTTGCTTCTCGTAAGTATCCTTTTGAAAGATCTGGGTCAGTAATTTCGTTTCCAAATTTATCAACAGTTCTCACGCTAAAACTCCTTCCACAAAAACTTTAACAGACATCGTTCCAGTGTTCTGATATACAGCTGACCAAATATAAATTGGGCATTGTGTTGCTGAATCATCATAAATACCTGTGAGCCCAATTCCACCGCCAATAAAACTCGTACTAGCCTGTACATTCCATTTTGATAATTTAAATGGATAAACAGGGCACACGTGATCATAGTATCCGCTACCCCATTCATTAATACAGACTATATTAAATCCACATTCACCCCAAGCAAAACATTTTCCAGAATAGGTTTTAATCCAACGCCAATTCCATTTTCTATTAGGCCATAGACTATCTGTAGTTGTACTAGTGCCAAATTCATTAACAAAATCTTTTAACCTATAACCCTTTATGATAAGATCCCTCTGAGCCTGCAGATTAATATCGCTAGCTTTAAGAACAATAGTAGAACCTGTACTTACATTTGACGATGAATTTAATAATGTCGAATGGGAATCCATTGATATAGATGCGGTTGAATCCGCATTTGTGGTTTTTCCTTCAGCATTTGCAATTACTTTAATATTAATCGCAGAACTAGCAACAGTATATCCGGACGGATTAGAATGAACGTCATTAACGGCCGCAATCATACACTTATTATTGCTATTCCTAGGTAGTATCGTCTGGATGCTATCGTTTAGCATCGAATAAAAACTAAATCCTCCAACAGCATTCATATATGTAATTGGTATAGCTTCGCCAGATGGTACGTCGAGTCGACCAGAATAAATGTCAAGAGCGTCGGAATTTATTGATAGACCATTTCCATAAAATTTAGCGATTTCTTTTTCGTTGCCATCCAATATGGTAACATTATCTGTATTAATATGAATATGTGATTCGGTTTCTTTTCCGAGAATAATCGCATCACTTTTGACCTGAGTTAACATCTCATCGGTTGAGTCTTTGATATAAAATCCATCTGGACTCATTAGAGTTTTAGATGAAGTATATTCATCATTTACCTTCTTGGCAACTTCTACGCCATCTCCAGATTGGCGAATAAGTGTTTCTAATACATTTGTAGAAGTCTTAGCAGAGTCAGCAGCGCCTTTTGCTTCGTTAGCTGTTGTTTGAGCAGATTCAGCAGCACCTTTTGCGTCATTAGCTGTGTTTTGAGCGGTGGTAATTGTTGTTGTTAAATCTGTAGCAGTTTGATTAACTTCGGTTTTTGTAGCATAGGTACCTGGTATCGCATTAATCTGATCTAAAGCGCTATTAGCATTAGATAGTGCGTTATCGGCAGTAGTCTTTACAGAAGAAACAGTCGAATTGATACTATCAGCAGAAACTTTAATTTGAGCATCGGTGTACGTTTTAGATTCAGCAACAAGATCTTCCGGTGCTGGTGACCAGTCAGTAGGTTTATTACCTTTTTCAAGCTTCAATGTACCGGCTTTGATCTCTATCCATTTTGAATTGTCGTATGTCGGATGACCATAGAACAATAAGCATGACACACAAGTTCGAACATTTGCTTGAGAGCTGCTGAATGTGCAATTATATTTATGCCATGAGCCATCGCTGTTTAGATACGGTAATCCTTCAATGGGAATATTAGCGCCAGTTTTCTGTAAAAAATGAAAACTTCCGAACGCTGAAATATTGCCTCTATAAGTGAAAGATAATGTTACAATTTCTCCATTTTCAACATTTCCGAACTCGGCAAGAGGAACCTGAATGCTAACATTAACGTCTCCACCAAATACCAATTTCAAGCCATCAGCAGTCTTTGTAAGTGAGCCTCCAGAACCGAAGTTTGAACCAAACGAATTATAGTTTCGTCCGATATTTCCTTCATACCCCTTAGCAATTGGAGTCTCTTTAGTCTGATAAAACAAATTCCTGCCACCGACACTAATGCTATCGATTGCAGATGTAAGTTCAGTTTTGGTGCTATACGTCTTACTAACGGACGCTGTAATCGAATCCGCTGTTGCATTAAGACTGCTTTGCGTGGCATATTTGTCATCCGCATCCTTAGTAGTCTGATAATTCTTAGTAAGATTAATGTTAATAGCATCAGCGGTTTGTTGTGCATTCGACGCTGCATTCACAGCTCCGTCAGCAGTTTGCTGCGCTTTAGTGATGTTAGCAGATAAGCTTTCAGAAGTTGCCGACAGTGATGCTTTTGTGGCATAAGTATTGTCTGCATTTTCTTTAGTCTGATAATTCTTAGTAAGATTAACGTTAATAGCATCAGCAGTTTGTTGTGCTTTAGATGCGGCAGTAACAGCTGAATTAGCAGTAGTAGATACTGATTCAACCTGGGCAGTAATACTTTCCGCAGTCGTTTCGAGACTAGCCTTAGTAGCATAAGTACCAGGAATATCGATCTTAAGCTGATCAACATCCAATTGAGCTGTGTCGGCTGCTTTCTGAGCATTAGCCGCTGCTGTTTTTGCACTATCAGCAGTAGATTGAGCCCCATCAGCGGATTTTTGAGCATTTCCAGCAGCAGTTACAGCGCCATTAGCTGTTGACTGTGCGGCATTAGCAGATTTCTGAGCATTTGATGCATCTTGCAAAGCTTTCGTAATATCGGTATCTTGGTTTAAAACCCAACTATAAACTACTCCATCATCTGAACCCCATCTATAAGCTTTTCCTGTATCTTTGTCATAATACAAATCTCCAGAATGGCGTTTCTTTTCTTCTATAGTCGTCCAATCAGATGCCGGCTTATTTTCAGAAGTTGGAACGCCAGAACCTCTCCAAGATTCAATCGCGTTATCAGCAACATTTTGCAAAGTTTCAACGGTCGACTTAGTTGCATAAGTAGCAGATACTTCCATTTTGATTGATTCAGAAGTTTCTGTTAAAGAAGATTTCGTAGCATACAATGCATCGGAATCCTCTTTTGTTTGATACTCAGTCGTCAGAGTGTTTTCTATTCTGTTGGCTGTTTGCACAGCAGAAGACGCTTGCCTTAAAGAATCATTTGCCGTACTGACTGCTGATTCGGCTGTGGTTTTAGCTTCTGTGGCAGTTTGCGTCGCCTTGGTGCTATTAGTAATAGCCGTTTGAGAATCTTTATAAGCAGTATTCGCGGTTGTGGATGCTTCAGTGGCAGTTTGTTTTGCCTCTGTTGAAGCGGTCAATGCAGAATTAGCATTTGTAACAGCGTTGCTAACTTTTGTATCGAGTTCTCCAAGTTTATTTGAATGCTGCTCGATTACTGCATTGGCCGATTCCAAATTTGACTCAACATTTTCAGCTTTTTCTTGAGCATCGGCTGCAGCTTTCTTAGCGGCATCGGCTGTTGATTGAGCTTGAGCCACAGCTTTTGTATTTTTATTTGTATCCGCTTGAGCTTTATCTGCAGTTTTCTTAGCTTCGGAAGCAATATTGCTAGCGGTACTTGCTTCTTGTTTTGCCGAATTGGCTAAATCGGTAGCTTGATCTGCCTTAGTATTTGCCGAGTTTGCAGCTTCTGTTGCTTTTCCAGCTTCCGTAACAGCACTATTCGCAGTATCTTTCGCCTCATTAGCATTCTTAATAGCTTCTGATGATTTGGAAACGGCATTTGTCGCATCTTCTGATGCTTTGTCTGCTTTATTTGCAGCATTCGACGCCACAACTTTTGTATCGGCAATATCTTTAGCATTTTTCTTAGTTTCAGAATCCAGTTTAGCTACAGAATCAAGATTAGAAACTATATTAGAGTTTAAAGATCTTAAATATGAACTCTGCTGACCAGTAAGAGTATCGTAGCTTTCACCTAATTGATATTCAGTATTTTCTGGATTATTCATATCCAAAGTTATCGAATTAACAACTAAGTATTCATCGATATTATGCAGCTTGCTACGAACTCGTACAGCCTGGCCTACTTGCATGTGCTCGTATTTGTCCTTCATATATAATGATAAATCAACAGCTTTAACAGAAACACTCAAAGAAGGTGATAGTAATTTATTTAACACTTTGCACGCATATTGCAATAATCCATCATAGGTCTTTATATCATCATTTGATACATGATATTCTTTGTATCCGTATCTTGCAACGGCATTAACATCATATACGACGTCTCCCATTTTGACGATTGACGGAGAATACGGAGTTCCTCCATCTACACAGCCTTTAAGAGTTATAGGATTCATCTTTTTTTGCGGATCATCTTCTGGCGGATCAGGAGTATATCCCGTGGCGATTACCGCTGTGTACTGATCATCCGTTGATGTTGTTTTAACGAAATCCGTTATGTTAACACCAAAGTCTATAATCTGAGTATTAGCTTCATGTGTATCAGCATATAAATCAAGAATATTTTTGTCGTCTTTGTAGCGAACATATAAATATCCGCCAATAGAATTTAAAATTTTATCTTCTATTTCAGACGATGTGGTTGGAAGTGTACTTGAGGCTCGATAAATATACTTATTATTATCTAATAAGTTTCCTTGATTAACCCCAACGAAAAAATGCTTTCTGGAATCCAAACAATGTTTATTATGCTGCTCGATAAGCCAATTAAAATAACCATCAACAGAAGAAGGCGCTAAAAGATCAGCTTCGCCATCAATGGTAGAATAAGGTCGAACCAATGTATAGCTTAAATAATCTAAAGCGCCAGCACATGTTATATCTTTATTCCCATTTAAATCTACACTTATTTTTGTTATTTCTCCGTCAAATAATTTAGCATCATCAAAATATAACTCAACAATTCCAGCATGTTCGGCTATTATGTCATACAAACTATGCGTTAAGGAAATTGTAAAATCGAAATAAGATACGGCATTAACTGACATAGAAAGTTGAGCATCGGTAACATAATCGCCAGAATATACATCAAATAAAATTTGTTTATCGTATAAAAGCTTATAACCCATGCTCTTATTCCTTTCTATTTATACCAACCAGTAACAAATATACTGAATTTTGGATTTGTATATTCGTGAGGACCGTTAGCGTCAAATACTGAAAAATTAGGAGGATACGTTAAAAGATTACTTTCTTTGGATGCTGGATGAATATGCACAATTCCACCATAACCATTTTCTTCGTATCGATACAAAATAGTAACAAATGGGAGCGTAACAAATGTAAATGGATATGCCGGAAAAGACCACGCACCACACAAGTAACCCCAATTGGCATCAGTTCCCCATATGTCACTAGTTTTGTTTGAAAAAGTTTTAGAATCTATTCCGCATTCTGCACGACCGTTTTTCCATTTTCTATACCACCATTCGCCCGACTTACCTTGTTCTATAACATAATCGAGACCAAGCTTATCGATTTTCTTAAAATTATCAGAAAAATCAGTAACCGGATCAACTAAATCAGATCCAGAAGTTAATTTCAAACCCAAATTTTCAGTAGTCTCTGACATTAAAGATCCTCCCAATCATATTTTATATAAACCGTAGATTCCGGAAGCGAATTACGTCCGAAATCAAGTTGATCCCAAGTTTTAGCTTTAAGATCGTCCCAAGTTTTATCGAATAATTCCGACCATGAACGAGGCGCATCAGAAGCGTCTCCACCAAGTCTTTGAATATCATCCCACCGCTTACCTTTTAAATCATTCCACGTTAGGTTTTTATTTTTTAAATCAACCCAGCGAACAAACCGTGATTTATAAGAATTTATATATAATTCATTAAATCCTTCTGTAAAAACAACGTCATTTAATCGATAAGTTCCAATTGGAATAAATGTTTCATGATCTTTCCAAGTGATCCAACACGGACTAGAGCATTCGATAATTGGATGTACGGGTTTTCGTCCACTTTTAAAATTAAACATTTTTCCACCAACAGCATTAAGTTCATAAACACAATGTTCTTTTAACTTATATGGGTCAGCGTCTATTGTAACAACAATGGATCCTAAAATACCATTAGAATATGCCGAATGTTCATAAGAGGATATACTAAATCTCCCATGATAAGTATATTCAGGATCCATTGTCATCTTATAAGAGAAAGATTTGCCATGAAGAAAATTAGAAATTTCAGTTTTTACTTTTTCAAAATTTTCAACATTTATTAAAGCAAAAGTAAATTTTTGAGTTCTATTTGAATATGCAACATCTCCTGTAAGAGCTTCAGTAAGGTCAATGACCCCATTGCCTCCTGGAACATCAACAGTATATGTTTTTGGCTTTGGAGGTTCTAGTGTATACCCATCCAGAAGAACCATTTGATAGGTAACAGAAAGATCTACTCCGTTTATAATAAGCCTATTATCAGGTAAATCTGGATAGGTACCCACTTATAATCGTCCTCTCTTATATATAGTGCCTAGTTCTTGATTCATCGGTTTAGCAATAGAAGATGCTAATTTCTTTCCATCAACATAAACCGAATTTTCCATATTTGAAATGGAATCATTATAATTAGACATATCATTTCTAAGTCCATTTATAGATTCAAAAACTCTGCTGTTTGAACTCTCTATTGACTTAATAAAATCATCCCGCATCATTTGATACGGATCTTTAATGTTAAAATCAGCAAACTTAACATTAAGTGATAAATCTTTATTAGTTTGTAAACCAGATAAAAATTTAATATTATTAGAGTCAATAATTGGTGTAATAGTAGGTCTTGAAGAAATATCGCTATCAAAATCAATATTCTTCATAGTGCTTTGCATTGAGCTAATAGCTGTCTTACCAACATTAGCACTAGCATCTTCAACTTTAGACTGCAATGCCACAATACCATTTATTAAACCTTGATCGAAATATTCGCCATATTGATAAGTAATCTTAGAAGGTGATTTTTCGCCCAAAGCATTTTTAGACGCATTTAAAGCAGCTATCGAAGTACTTATAGCCGCATTAACAACATAAGCACGACCGTCTCTAATACCATTAGCAAGACCACGCATCATATTAAGGCCTGCCATATAGAAACCGATAGTACTTTGTGAACTTATCGCTGATACGCATTGAGCAGCAACAGAAGAACAGATACGTACGCAATCAAAAGCCTTAGATTGAAGTCCTTGCCTAAAAGCATTCATAAGATTCGAACCAGTTTGCATAAATATAGAAATTCCACTAGAGAAAGAAATCACACCAACATTGATAATTTGATTAGCTATCAAACTCATAGTTGATGAAATTATACCAGCTTGAGCAAGAAGAGAAGAATTCATTCCTTGTCCAAGCATTGTCATACACTGAGCTCCAGCAATACTAAATGCTCCAGATTGAGAACTAACTGCGCTAACGGCTTGAGTCATCATGGATGTAACCGCTCCAATAACAGTAGCAGTTTGACCGGCTATTCCAATAGATAAAGCATTAATAGAAGTGATTATTTCTCCCGTAGCAAAAGATATCTGTTCTGGTAATCCTTGAATTGCTGTAGTAAAAGTTGTTAGATTTGTGGCTATTCCAACAAAATCAATACCACTTAAACCAGAAACACCAGTAGCAAGACCACTAAGTGCATCACCAGAATTTCTAATAACTTCCATTGCCTCAGCAGAATCTGTAAAAGCATTTACACCTCTCGCTAAAGCTTGAAGTGATAAATCCAACCCTTCCGGAAGACTAATACCATTCCATTTAGCAACAGAATCAGCTAACGAACCAAGAGGCTCTACAATTGTGCTCATAGACCAACCGGCAACAAAACTTAAAGCAAACGTACCAATAGCATCAGCTAATCCCTTAAGTTGATCGCCAAGACCTTCTGGTATTGAAACATCTTTCCACTTAGCAACAGAATCAGCAAGTGTTCCAAGAGGCTCGGCTAATGTTGATATAGCTCCAGCGCCAAAACCAGAGAATGTAAATTGGCTAATTGATCCTGCTAATCCGTAAAGCTGTTCGTTTAACCCTTCTGGTATTGAAACGTCCTTCCATTTTGACATAGAGTCAGCGAGAACACCCATTGGTTCTGCTACATCAGCAATTGCTCCAGCGCCAAAACCAGAGAATGTAAATTGACCTATTGCTCCAGCCAAAGATGTCAACTGCCCAGACAATTCTTCAGGAACAGAAACATCAGCCCAATTCCTAATTGAATCGGCTAACACACCTAAAGGCTCTGCTACTTCTGAAATAGCTCCAGCACCAAAGCCAGATAACGTAAATGCTGTAACACCACCAGCAAGAGATCCTAATTGTGCACCAAGACCTTCTGGAATAGTAACATCTTGCCATTTCTTTACAGAATCAGCCAACACACCAAGAGGTTCTGCTACGGTCGAAATAGAAACTCCACCAAGAATACCAAGACTGTTGATGAACGTACCAAAAGCTAATTCGCCAAGAGCATCGCGCATTGCTTCCACTCCGACTTTTACTTCATCCCAAGACATTGAACCAAATTTAAGGAACGCGTCTGCTAATTGACCGATACCTTGAGTTGCTAACAAGATTGTACCAGCACCAACAAGTCCAGCTAATCCTGCTATTGCTCCTTCTGCACCACATACAATTGCCAGTTCAGCAAGAGCTCCTCCCATGGCAGCTAAACCAATACCAACCTGATCCCACGTCAAAGATCCAAGAGTAACCATTGCATCGGCAATAGGCTTCAAAGCCTGAACACCTATTAATATAGCTCCTGATCCCAATATAGATCCAATAGGCGCAATCTTACTAAGCATTGCTGGAATAAGTCCAAGCTCAGTTAGAGCTCCACCCATCGCAAATAATCCGCGAGTAATCTCGTCCCATTGCATTTGTCCTAATTCTTTTAAAGCAGAAGAAATATCGGATAAAGTTGAAACAAGCATAACTATCGAAGTAGAACCAAGAATAGATTTGATTCCTCCAATTTTTGATAAAATTGCGGTAACGACAGTTAATTCAGTTAAAGCTCCACCAAGACCTATTAAAGATTTAGATATAGAATCCCAATTCATAGATCCAATACTTTTCATAGCAGAAGAAATATCGGATAAAGTCGAAGATAAAATTTTGATAGATGCAGATCCAATTATGCTTTTAACATTCCCGATTTTTGATAAAGCACCTACGACAATAGTAAGTTCAGCTAAAGCTCCACCCATTCCAGAAAGACCCTTAGCTATAGAATTCCAGTTAAGATTTCCTATACTAGAAAGCGCTTCAGAAATATCATCGAGAGTTGAAACAAGTAAAATTAACGATACAGATCCAATTATACTTTTAATATTCCCGATTTTTGATAAAGCGGCTACGACAATAACAAGTTCTGCTAAAGCTCCACCCATTCCAGAAAGACCTTTAGCTATAGTATCCCAAGACATGCTGCCTATTTCTTGCATAGACTTAGACATGGATTTTATAGCGATTACAACAGCTGCTATTGCTATAGCGTTTGCTGGATTAACCTTAACTTTATCCAACACCTTTAAAACACCGGTTAATTCAAGTAACGCAACTCCTAAACCAAGCAATCCACTTGCCAATTCTTTAGCATTCATGGATCCAAATTCTTGTACTGCAGAAGCTAAAATCTTTAAAGATTTTGCTAAAACAACAAGTGAAATAGCAGTTTTAACAGAAAATGTTTTCATAGCATTTGAAGCTAAGAAACTACTTAAGGACTTTAATAAAACTGCTATAGAAATAAGGCCTTTAGTTATTCCGCCAACACTTATTTCGCTGAGGCTTTTCATAGCAGAAGTAAGAACCTTTATTGCCGAAGCAATAATCACCAAAGAGGTAGCTGTAGCAATCCATTGTCCGGGTCTTAATCCACTCATCAAAGAACTTAGATTTAAGAGATTTGTATTTAACATCAACATGACAATACGTATTGTAACAATGCCTTTTGCTATATCTCCAACACTAAGCTCAGATATCTGTCTTATAGAAGAAACTAAAAGAGTAATAGCAGCAGCTATCATAACTAAGCTCGCAGCTTTAATACTACCAGTAAATGCCGTTAAAGCCTCTCCGACTTTGCTTAAAGCATCAGAAAGATTTTGAGCCTTGTCAAAAATACTTGAACCGTCATCGTCTCCAAATAAAGATCCTATAAATGGAATATTTTTTAAAGAATCTTTTACTGTATCGACAAAAGAAGATAAATTTTTCAAAAGAGCAAATATGCCCCCGCCAGCCAATCCAGCTAATATATCTCCGCCACTTATATTTTCAGAGATCCAATTAAAAACATCAAGTAAAAGGCTTTTAATATTTATAATAATATAACTTAATGCTTCGCCAGCTTTTGAAAAAACTGAAGAGAAATTAGAAAATACAGAAAGAACGACACTGCCAACAGATGCTAAAGTTTCAAGAGCACTACCAATAGCATCACTAATTGCTTTAAAAGCTTCTCCTTGCTTTATTCCTTGATCTAATTCAGTAAAGAAATCTGCAATATTTGCAACTATTGATAGTAAAGAATCACCAATACTTCCAAATCCTTCAGATCCAAATAATCTGCCAATAGGAGATATTAATGCAATAACTGCTTGCTTTCCAATATCTAATATAGAAAAGAATCCTTTTGCTACTCTTCCTATATTATTTAATTGTGTTTCTGTTGGTTTAAGAGATTCCATAAAATTCTTAAATCCAGCACTTAAATTATATAATTGCTCAGCTGTTGTTCTAGGAAATACGTCTCTAAAAGCTTTACTAACTACACCAAGAACAGAAGATAATGCTTCAAATCCAGCTTTTAGGCCATCAATAATTGCTTGACGTCCACCTAAATCCGACCATCCTTGAAGCATATTATTTCTAGCTTCTGCTGAATCATTAATAGCACCGCTTAAAACATCAGAAACTTCAGTCCAAAGTTCTTTTGCTTCTTCGAAATCGCCAATAATGATACGCCAACTCTGAGCCCATCCAGAACCCAATGCTTCTTTCAAAGTATCAATAAGTTGAGAGAAAGTTTTAACTTTAGTTGCCGCATCCATAGCAGTTCTTGCCATGTTAGCAATATTTTCAGCTTCTTCTTGAGTGTATCCTTGAGAAACAAGGTCGGATATAGCCGCTTCGTAATCTTCTGCACTATCAACGTTTAATGCAAATTGCTTTAACGTTTCAGTCAATACTTCAGTTGTTAACCAACCTTCTTGAAGTGATTCTCTAAATGAACCTTTAGCTTCAATAGCTGCTTTTGCTCCAGTTTGAAGATGCTCCGATGTTCTGATAAGAGCGTCCTGAAAAACCTGTCCGCCCATTCCAGCATTAACAACTGAGTTCCAATCCATCAATTTAACTGTACCAGAAGCAATTGCCTGAGAAAGCTGATACATAGCCGAAGAAGCTTGAAGTGAACTCGAACCAGATATAGCTGCTAAGTTAGCAATACCTTGAATTGAATCAACGGATGTCTGAAGACCAACACCAGCAGCAGTAAAGGTACCAATATTACGAGTCATTTCTGTAAAATTATAAATTGTTTTATCAGCATACTCGTTTAAAGTATCTAATGCAGAATTAACCTGCTTAATATTGGTTCCTTCTTTTTGGGTATTAGCCAAAATAGTCTGAACAGAATTAATTTGGGTTTCATATTCTTTATAGCCATCTATAATAGAGTCTAAACTCATAGCAGAAGCTATTTGTTTACCAACTGTAATTGCAGAATTTGCAATATTTGATAAAACAGTTGCTGCTATAATGCCCATAGCATTGACTTTTGACGATATTCCATCTACAGCATTAGCAATACCTTGTAAAGTAACAGAATTTGAAGCTCTATCAAGTTGCTGAATACTAGTAGCCGAATCATTCATGGCTGAAACTATTTTTGATTTTACTTTATCGGCCACGGTTCCAAGAATTCCAAATTTTGAAGCTGCGCCATTAAAATCCATTTTAGATTTTAAATTTTCAGTTTCTTTTGCTAATCCAGATAAAGATTTCGTAAACTCATTAGAAGTAGTTTTGAAATTCAAACTCTCTTTTAATCGCTTCAAAGAGGAAAGAGTCTGTTTTACTCCGCTTTCAAATTGTTTGTTGTCAAATTTCATTTGAACAACTCGTGTGTCAATGCTACTCATACGGAAGTAACCTCCTTCCACAAAGCATCGGCCAAACTATCAAACACTGGACGCATTGCTGGATTTATATAATCTCTACCTTGAACATATCCACCAGTACGAGTTCCATGACCATATTGAAGTATTATGGCAATGTTTACATTTCTATTTATGTTAGAATTTGTCCAGTATATACCGTCGCTATGAATTTCATACGACCAAGAAGAAGCCGTTTTACTAGAGTCGATCGGTGTAGCATTTGATAAAGCCTGAACGCCAATTTTACCATATTTGTCGAGTATTTTCATATAATCTCGACGACTTATTTTGTTAAGAAAATTTTCTGTTTTATCAAAATTTCCTGTAACTTTAAATGTTATCATCGATCGACTCCCATTTTGACGGATTTAAATCTATCCTTTTGAATTCAATTCTGCTCTACGCTTCGCATTAAGTTCAGCTTGTTGAGTCAGAATTTCACGATCACTCATTTTCTTTTTAGGAGCATTCTCTTCAGATACAACACGAATCAAAGTTATAAGTCTATTTAAATGCCACTTCTGACATTCAAATGGTATCCCAAGACTTATCATATAATAATAGATTATTTCCGATGTGACAACAGTACCATTCGTTCTACTTTTTTCAGTTATTGATTGAGAGGCTCTATCATTAAACCAAGTAGCAGTCATAGAATTAGATATATAATCATTTATTTGATTTCCCAAATCAATTGATATATTATAATAAACGTCTGAATCAACATTTTTTGTAAGTGTCATACATCTATAATAATCTATTGTTTCTTCATAGCTTTTATCTTTTCCATCTAGAAAAGGTTTATGCCATTTACTTTCCCATTTAGATAAAGATAAAAGAGAATGCTCCATAGAAATTTTTATAGAATTGGTCGTAATAAACTCATTCTTTATTTCATCATAGCATTCTATTCCAGGAATAACTATTTGAAGCATTCTCAATCACCTTTATTGTTGAATAGCTATAACGTTTTCCTTTGCAGAAGCCGTCTTTGGAACAGAAGAGACAATACCGTTAATAAATTCAGAAGCTTTATTAGCGTCTTGCATAAATTCCATAAACAATTTAGAATATGCTTCGGATGCTAAGAATGAATCTGCATATTCAGGCTTCTTTTCAAAGTGCTTACCATCAAGGGATCGCTTACCATAGCTCATTCGAATAATCTTATCGAAAATGTTAAGAAGTGCTTCTGTATCTTCTTCTTTAGTAATTTCTTCAATGATATGAGTCAAGCCGCCGCTCTCACTAAATTCGAGTTTAATCAATTCAGCCTTAGTGAGATGGAAATAAAAATCTTCAGTTCGCTCAACACCATTAAAATCGTTATAAGTAATAGTCTTCTTAAACATGGTATAAAACTCCTTTTAAAAAATTAATTACCAATAGACTTTCCAGAAGCCTGAGTATTACGTGTCTCAACTGCTCCCATAGTAGTGATTACTGCTGCCGGAAGAGGAAGACTAGGCTCAGTATCAGTGTCGCCGTAAAGAATCTTTTCAAGAGCAGCTAACTTAGAAGGATCTGCATAACGAGAATCAATAACCAAAGTAGCAGTGGGCTTAAACCCAGCAACATTAACTGGCGTGGTCTTAACTTCCCAACTAAAAGTAATTGCATCCGGAGAGTCGTTCACCGTTGCATAAGACTTTTCAGAAGGAGAAGCTGTACAACCATAAACGAGGTGAAGCTTATATCCATCATCGCCAGAAGTGGCAGTATCATTTCCGATCAAAGTACGATACGAAAATCCAAAGCCCTTACGCTCTTGCTGTCCCGCAAATACTCCCTTTGCAATCTGGGCAGAACCATCGCACTCAGAAAATTCATCCGGATAAGTATAAGCCTCAATAGTGCAACCAAACGTTTCAGCGGAACGCATAGTTGCATACTTAATATTATCGGCATACAAATCAGTAGGTTCTGCGCCTTCAGGAGACTCAGTAACAGCCGTAAGACCATTCCAAGCAACACCCTTATCATAAGAACCATTAGACGTCATAGGATAAAGAACGCCTCGATCAGTACCATTTTCATAAAAACGCTTACCAGCAGCGTCCCATTCAATAGCGGTCATATATACTCCTTAATAATATAAATTAAATGTATCATGATTTAAATTATCTGCTGTATAATGTCGATCATAAGTGCACATAGGAAGCATGGTTAATTTATTTATAACTTCATTGTTATCAGGATTTTTATCTATTAAAATAATCTGATAACGCTTAACAAACTTATATCCTACATTATCAGCAAATTGAGTATCTCCTGTACTACGCTGATAAACAATACATGGATACTTCATCTGAACATTAGAAGGAGGTTGAAAATAAACATTTCTAGATCCAAGAATATCAATAAGCTTTTCATGCAATTCTAATCGTCTAATATCAACAGGAGATGTCATTATATACACCTCCAATAGACAAAATAAGACGGGGGCGTTTAACTTCAACGTCTGTGACTTTCCATTTAGCCCCCATCCATTCAACATATCTAATAGCAAAGAAATGCTCATACGCGTAAGCATCACAAAGAATACTTATTGTATTACTCAATCTAAGATTATCGTTTAAATATTCTCCGCCTTCATTTCGCTTGGAATTTTTTGTAATATCACCTTTATAAGATCTTTTGATGATTTCTTCTGTCCAAACGCCAGGAGAAGTTTCCCTCATTTCAGCATAGCCAACAATTCCGAAAAACTTCGCCATTTTTATTCCTTGTTACTAATTACCAGCTGTAGGCTCAGGAAGAACGGATTCTCCCTTTGCACGAGCCTTAAAGTTTGAATCAACATCTGCAATAGTGATTACCTGATTTTTAGTACCAGAAACCTCTCCGTTTATAGGAAGTTCGGACCAACCGTAATCTTTACTAATAACAGTATCGTAAGAAATTTCAGGTTTTACAGATGCATCGGTAATCTTGTAAAGACGACTATTAGACCCAACGGGCTCAGTAACTGTTACCGTTTGGCCTCCAACACGAGCTTTTACACTAACTGTCAGTGCTTTTAAAGTTGGAGGCGTTACGCTTTTGGGTAGGTCTCCAAAGCAATAGCAGCATAAGGCTTAATAAGTGCACCAGAACAACGAGTTTCAATCAAATACTTCTGCTGGTTGTAATCGATATCGAAATCATCAAACATTGAAACAGCGCCGCCCTTATCAGCACCAACATTGTAATCATTCAAATTGACAATGAGACCCTCGAAAGTCATCGTCTTACCAGTAAGAGTACCATCCTTAGAGTCAGCAGTACGAGTAAGATTCTCCATCACAGGAACAGTGACAATCTCCTTAACGCGAAGCTTCTTTGCAAGCTGCTCAGCAGATTCATACAGATCACGACCAGTGGTGTCGGTTAACAGAAGCATTCCAGTAAGATTATCCTCAGTTGTATAGAACGTCGGATTGCCAGAACCCTTATAATTCTTTCGAGCCTTGATTGCAGCACGAATAAGAGCCTTATACTTATCATCCTCAGAAGCAGAGGCATCAAGTTCAACCTGAGCACGAATGGTATAGAAGGGATCATCTCCCCAAATAGGACGAATATGATCCTCAGAAATCTTATCCTCTTCGCCAGCATTACGACCATCGCCAACCATAATAGCACGAGCGATTTCCTCATCAAGCATAAGTCGCATCTCGCCCTTAAGCCAAACAACGACATCAAAGTCGACGATATCAATCACATCATCACGATCAAGCTTTTGCTTCTTGTAAACAGTCTGAGGATCAGTGGTACGCTTCAGCAAGGGGAAGACTTCTTCCTTCTTCTGCTTACCCTTAATATAACCCTTAGCACGGGCTTCATCCTCGGTAATATTAGCAAATACCGTCTTGATTCGAGAAAACGGGGTATGAGAAACATTGCGCATAACATTCTCAACCCAACCCATTTCACGAGAAACAAAACCAGGAGTATTGGTTACATTCTTATAATCGGGGAAAAGGTAATTAATATCAGTGATGCCATAATCAGCATGAGCAAGGATGTCAGAAGTTTCAAGATCCTCATATCCATGCTGAATTGCAGATTCCTTCAAAGAACCAAAACGCTTTGCATCACGAAGAATTTCATCAAAAGCTTCTGCGTGAGCAAGCGTATTATCGTAAGTATCCGTTTCAAAAACGTTGTGCTTCATATCTTCGTCTCCTTCGACGTTGTCATCATCAATATCGCCGGTTCCTTCTGCGGCCATTCCGACGAGAGCGTAAAGAACATTCTTCTGCTTTTCGTTCATGGAATCAATTACATCCTGAACGGTTTCTTCAGAATCATCAGTTTCAGCATGTTGCATTTCTCCGCCATCTTCTGCTGCCATACCGACGAGAGCGTAAAGAACATTCTTCTGCTTTTCGTTCATGGAATCAATTACATCCTGAACGGTTTCTTCATTATTATTTTCTTCCACGGTTTCATCCTTTGTTTCGTCTTCAGCGTGAGCCAAAGAAATCGGTTCATTGAAGCAAATTTCAGCTTCTTCCTCATCATCATAATCATGAACAAGAACAGTATCGATATAAGCTCCAGGATTTGCTCCGGCAAGAACAAGACTTACTTCTCGAATTGCTCCGTGAATAACATTGCTTCCATTTTGACGGAGCTTATTCGCATAAATAGAAAGGGCATTAACATCACCGTTAATAACACATTCCTTAGCGTTCTGGCCAGACGGTGTATTGTTAAATGTACCGTAAGCATATACACCATCTTCTCGATTCTCAAGCATAGCATGTCCGAGAACGTTATCCGGAGTCATATGATCATGTTGCCATACAAGAGGCACCTTTTTATGATCACATTCCTTAAAAGCATCTTGACGAATAATTCGTCCGTCAGAGCATTTTATATCATTTCGAGTGGCATAGCCAGAAAAATCATACTCCACGTGGTTCCTCCTTTACAATTTTATAGATGTTTTCAAATTCGTTTGGCTTATAAACATATTGTTCCCCGTAAACTCCAGTAACAATATAATCATAAGGTTCTACTATCTCTAGACCTTTTTGTGTCTCTACTTCTATCCGCTCTTTTGTCTGATAGGCTTCGACAATTTTTGACCCATTAGTATAAAACCCCATGGTATATCCTTTCAGAATTATTGGGTTTAAATATGATTAATAAATTTGTTGCGATTCTTGATCATTTTGATCGTAATATTCACTTTCTTGCAATTCATTAACATCAATAAGATTTCTATTACGAAGTTCATCAGAATCAGGATTTTCGGAAGGTTTAAACCCAAGAGCAGTTCTAAACTCATTAGGAGTAAGAACCTCGTTACGACTCATAGGATCAACAAGATTTGCTATTTGCGTTACTGTCATATAACGGAAAGGATCTTGGAAAGTCATTATCGATTGTCGTTGAGTTCTAGCTGTCTTCGAAATGAACTTTCTTATAAATTCATCCTTAATAACTTTAATTATAGGAGCAACAGTACGTTGATAATAATTATTCATTGTGTCCGAGTTAGCGGTGCCATTCAGAATCGTCTCATCCATACCGAGTTGACTATATAATTGATTAGTAAGTTTTTCGACTTGGCTAAGAAGATTATTTTCCAAAGATCGATTGAGCTGTGTAACTTTTTCAGTAGAATCAATATATGCAATTCCATATTTTGATCCAGTTAATTGAGCTTCAATAGATTTTCTACGATCTTCGGCTCTCTTTTCTTGAGTCGGGGTTTTAACAGTGTATGGAAGTTGAATTATCATATCAAGATTCGAAGAAACACTTTTTGCATCAGCGTCATCAAGAAGTCCCAATTTATAGACCAATCGGTTCATAGTAGAGTTCTTCTCATTCATAACAGAATAAAAAGGATTCTCTATAATTGCAACTGAGCTTTTACTAAGTGTTACTTGTTGTCTTTGACCAGTATTTTCATTATATAATTCAACTCTAACATGTCTTGGATACCAATTAACTATTTTGCCAACTCGCATTGAATAAATATCATAAGAAGAAGTTAAATCAGGATTAGCACTAGTATCCGTTGGAATTACAGCTATACATCCTTCATCCAACAAAGATATAACTACATCCAACATAAAAGCTACTCCAGTTTGATCAATATTAGCTTCAACATTAAGACAATTATTCAATCCGGAATTAATAGTCTCCAAATATCTATCATTATCATCCATTCGAACATGCTCAAAAGATGTAGATGCAACATCAATAGCAATTCGAGTATATATAGAAGATATAATAGTTCGTTCAGAACCAGTGATGATACGATGACGATCTGGACGGGAGCTATAACCTGGACCTATATCATAAGAAACTTGATATTCATTTTCTTTATTAGAAAATGCATTCCAAGCATTCTTAAGACGAGATCTAAAACTCTCGGCCATTTAATCTCCTTTTATTTATTCTTATTTGAACCTTTATCCGTACGAGGTTCAACAACACTAAGAATTCCGCTAGAAAGATCATCAAGAATTTCCCTACCAGCACCATGCAAAAATGCCTTACCCCTAGTGACTCCAGCACTCCTTGCTTGTTCGTAATTCAAAGCACCATATGTTCCAAGAACAAGACTCTTGCCAACAAGCTTTGCCGTTGATTGAGATTTTACTCGATTATAAGTTTTGGTTCCGCCCATTGATTTATGATAAGATTCAATTTCCTTGGATTTATTTTCATATTTCTTAGCTTTATTCAAAAGCCTAGTTTTATTATTTTTCATTTTGGTTTTTTGTTTAGAAGTAAGTTTTTTGCCTCGATGATCACTAATATTGTAATCTTTAGCAAACGTCCTTTGAGTTTTTGCTTTTTCGGCATACTTACGAGCTCTATGAGTACCCCACTTCATGCCAAGAACACCGTAATGAGCTAAATAATCTGGATATTCATACATTTGATTTCTCTCTCTCTATTTGCGTTTTAATTTCTTTTTTAGTATTTCCATACCGGCTTCAACCCAAGGACTTTGAGACACAGCATATAAACCGCCTATTGTTCCGGCAATACCAACCAATTGTCTAGCAACATTAACGCCTCTATTAATGCTAGAGGTGCTTAACCGATTATAATTTTGCTCTAATTCCATTCGTTTATTAAGAGTTTTTAATTGATCATTTGATAGCTTTTTTGATGATTTACGTCTAAGTGTTCTAGTTTCTTGATAATCTTTAGAATAGGAAGAAATTCGTTTTTTATTTAAAGAGGAAGCTTTAGACTTTATTTTTTTACCAGAACTAACAGCTTTCTTTCTAATTCCCCACTTCATGCCTTTAACACCGTGATGCATTAAATAGTCTGGATATTCATACATTCAAACCTCCTTTACGACAACTCGTTATCTTTTAAATATTCAACTTCTAAGCATAGTCGCCAAGTAAGTTCTTCAAGTTGTTTATTTATAGCGTCAACAACAAAAGAATTAGAAGGAGGATCAAATATTAATTGAACCTTTAGTTTAATATAAGTTTGTACTGCTATAAGATTCGACTTTTCATCTATAAAATTAGACCAAACTTCATCAGGACCAGTAATGGAGAATCCCTCTTCTGGTCCTACTCCAAGTTGAGAGAGGGTAAACAAAGCCGAATTGATATAAGCAATTATTTCAGTATCGAAAGCATTGTAATCTTTTTCCAATCCTAGCATAATCTTAATTGTGTCAAGAATACTCTCATTCATAGGATCCTCCTTTCGTTGAATTTTATCTACTTGCGATAGTATTTGTTTATTAATTCAGTACTATTAATTTCTGGATATCCGTAAATATAAGGATCATTTTTCTTTCAATATTTTTTTAGTTATCTTTCGTCCTTCTTTAATAGATTCAGAATTCTTACTATAAAAGTCACGGCTCTTAGCCATAGAGTCCCTTAAAGATTTTGTACTAATTTTATAACCAGACGCAACGTATTCCAAATATTCTGGATCATCAGTATCGTTCCCAAAATCTTTCTTTAACCTAGAATCTGAGTTAATTAATTTACGAGCTTCTTGATCAACTTTTCTATTCAAAGAAAGTGCCGTTTTATAATTTGAAACGTGCTTCTTTCCGGCATTAGTAAGACTACCATCCTTATTCTGATAACGTCTAATACCCCATCTCATGCCTTTAATGCCATGATGCATTAAATAGTCTGGATATTCATACATTTGCTCTCTCTCTCTCTGGTTTTTCATGGAGGAAATATGTTATTCAAAAGATTCTTTATTAGCTTTATATGCTATATAAGCATCCATCAATGCTGCAACAGAATCGATTTTATCCTCATGACGTTTCTTATAAAGTTTTCTATTTCCATTAGTGTCTTCCAAAGTAATAGCATTACCCATACAAAACGTCATTAATTCTTCATCAAATAAAAGAAGTCGATTTTCAGCCAATTTCTTAAGTTCTCCAAGCGGAACTGTTTCTGTTTTTACGCCTTGAATAACTTTTTCAATTCCATAAGGCCCGTTTTCGTTTGCCCATCGAGCAACGAATTCCTTTGCATTGTAAGGGTCATAGCCGAAAGCTCGAACATCATATTCTTTACTAATAATAAACTCATCTAGATCTTCGTAAACTTGATCCATATCAAGCGCTACACAATCAAATACCATAAGAGAACCTTCTTTCATAAAGTCCTCATATTTAATTCGTGTAGCAGGAGCAAGTTTATTCATAGTATCAGAAGAAATATAGCATCTAGTTTTAACACCATATTCTTCTCTTCCTACAGGAAACAAAAATGTAAAAGCACAAAAGTCATCGCCTTGAGAAAGATCGGCACCCATAGCACATGGCATTTGCCAAAAATCTCTTGGTCTATGAGGAAGAGTTTCTTCATAAGTAAAGTAATATGTATAACCCTCCATAGGAATTCCAAAACGTTTAGCTAAAATATCGTTTCGAGTAGAAGGAGCTTTTTCAGCTCTCTCTACATCCAATTGATAAGTTTCATAGCTAACGGTCTTTCCGATATTTGGAGCAGCTTTCATCCACATATCAGGATCTGCGACTTCTTGAATATCGTCCAACTTGTAGTACCAAATAGAGACATGAGGATTAATATATTCTCCTTTAAGGATAGACATCAATTCCATTTTGATGTTATCGCCAACTCCATTTCGAACAGTTCCTTCTGAACTCATAGCGATAATCAACCAGTCGTCAAGTTTACTAGCTCCTTGTTCGAGAGCGCCGATAACATCTTCACGAACGTCTCCAGAAAGCCATTCATCAACCGTGCTAACTTTGGGTCGAGCGCCCTGAAGTTTATCAACAGACATAGGTCTAACTTCAAGTAATGAATTAGTAAGAAAATCTTCAATTCCCTTTTTTGTGGCTGCAAGTTTCATTCGATTGGCTCGATTACCAGTTGTATTTTGAAGTGAACCATCTGTAAGAAATTTAAACAAACGCCCTCTAGAACGAGCAATAGCAGTTCTAATAGGACTCATAACCTCATCAGCTTGTCGCATAGTCGGAGCCGTCGTTATCTGAAGAGTAGTAGATGTGTCAACAGTAAGATAATAACCTTGAATGCATGAACCATACATAGATTTAGCTGAACCACGAGAAACAATTAAATACTGTTTATTTATTAATCGTTTCTTAGTTTTTTTAATTACATAATGACCGCCATGACCATCTTCGTTTGGTTCATAAACGCTTCGTTCTACAAAATAATACCAACCAAATAATTGTTCGGCCCAAAGTTTAAATGTATCTAAAAGTTTAAGATTTGAACCATCAGTAAGTGTAAGTTCTTCTTCGCAAAAAGCAACAAACCCAAGAACAGCTTTATCATCATAATAATATCTAGGATCAGCTATAAGATTGTCAATACGGTTCATTTCCATTGATATCTCTTTGCATACTGGAATTTCTCCACGTATAACAGCATCTCGAAATAAACCATAAAAAATCGGAGTTGCTGTATTAGAGAGAGTCATTGGAGTTCACCTACACTTCATATTTATCATATAACTCTAAAATCTTATTATTTGAAAGTTTAGTATTTGGATGTTCACGTTTATAATCGCGAATCTTTCTATTATCGGAAGTGGTATCAAGAATCATCGTTCCGGCTGTAAAACCTGCAATAGGAACAGAATAATCTTTTATAAATTGTTCCGTAGTAAGTTTTCCTTTTTCCACAATAGCTTTCCTAGTAATTTCTTGTTTGTCTCGTTTAGAAACACTTTCAACAAAAACTTTAGACTTATCAAAAACAATCAATGGATTCTTAGTTCTATATCCAGAATATTTTGAATCGTTAATATCTTTAACTGCTTGATAACCAGACTCACGAAGTTTATTATAAAATTTTTGATTGGCTTTTTCTGATAATGGATCATGAAGAACTAAATTAGTATTAACAGCATCGTAAACGGTATCTGTAATTTTACCAGATTTGAGATCTCTTAAAGCTTTCATTTGGACCTTCATTTGTTTGGAACCTAATCCCCCATTAGCAATCATATTTTTGATTACAAGTTCAACATCTTGTTTATAAGATGGATCAGAATCCATAAGATCCGACATTGCTTTTTTTTTGCATTTTTTGGAGAAGCAACTTTAATTCCAGAATCTTTTACTCGAATGTTTTTAGTGTAAACATTCTTGCCATTCAGTGAATTTTGAAAACCATAAAGCCCTTGATATCTATTTTTATCTTTACGATTTTTATCTTCATAAGCGTAAAATGCATCTCGAACACTTTTATCTGCTTCTGAATCAACTCTGCCTAAAAGTGTATCACTTTTAATAAACTGATCAATTTCTTTAGATCGTTTAGCTTTTATGCCGTAAGCAGTCAAAGCCGCAAGTGTAAGTCCTCCAGCTACAGCTAATGTTTTCTCCGCGCGAATTCTTTTATATGCTTGAATCTCGGCATCTGATTTACCAAATCCTTCTTTTATATACTTATCTTCAAGTTTTAATTGATGCTTACTTTTTTCTTTTGAATGTAGTTTTTCTCTTATTTTAGCATCTTTAAATTCTCGTTTAAGATATTTAGTATTTGCTTCATTACCGGATTTTTAGATTCAAGCCATTGTTCTCTTTTCTTACCTACAGACGTAAGAGTACCATCATCATTTTGATAACGACGAATTCCCCATTTCATTCCTTTTATTCCATAATGATACATATAATCAGGATATTGATAACATGTCATCGTACCCCTTTCCATGGACAAGTATCATTAGGTTTACGAATTATAGGATCGGTAGGGATAAGAGATTCGTCTCCATAATGAATTGCTTCGTGAACATTATGTGTAACGCATACAACGTTTTCCATAGAAAAAATCATAGGATCTCTTTGCTCTATTTGTTCCAAAGTTATTGGATTTATATGATGAACAATTAATCGCCCATTAATATTGTATCCATCTAGGCCAAATACACATCCATTATCTCTAATAATAACTTGTCTTCTAAGTCGTTTCCATTCCTGAGAACAATAAAGAACTTGATTTAAATAACGATCGAAACCAAATGTTTCTATTCCAACTTTACTGTTTAATTTTAAATAATTAAAACGTTCAATAAACGTTGAAAAAGAACACATTTCAGAATAACTTTTAATCTTCATAAATTTCGTCATTTCCGCGATATTCACTCATTGCCGCAAGAGCATCTTCATAAAGTTTCTTAATATCTTTCTGAGACTCAAGAGCTTCTGTCCTTGCTCTTAACAATTTATTTTCTTCCTTTAATTTTTCATTCTCAAGCTTTGCTTTTGTTGATCCCAGTTTAAGATAGTGAACAATTATAGGAGAACTCGCGGTTCCATCCAAAATTTTTTCTTCGGCGAGATCTATGGCCGCAGCTATAAGTTGATTCTCTCTAGCTTCTGGTGTCAAAGCAGGAGCTCTACGTTTTTTGGCCTTGGCCATAGATATTTCACCTCACTTATTATAAACTATTCGACCGTTTTTTATAAGAACTTATAGACTTTCGAACCACTTTTACATGGCTTCTTGAAAGGAGAATCGGGATCACCACTTCCGATTTTTGTTTTTGAAAATCTATAAGTTCTTATAAAAAACGGTCGAATTCTTTTTTTTAAACAACGTTATTGTTCAAAGCTCTTTGAAATGCTTTGATTGCAGGGGATGGATTATCTAAATATCCATCAACGTAAGTTCCGTAATAACTTTGCATAGCCTTTACAGTATTCTTTCCAATTACGCCATCAGCATAAGTATTCCACTTATTTTGAAGGATCGAAATAGTTTGAGATCCACTAGCATATCCGTCAAGAAATTCCCAACCAGATGTGCAGCCAGATAAATACTGTTTATTAGCTATAGTTTGTCGACTAATTACCCCATCAATGTACGGAGCATTAATAACTCTTTGCGCCTTAGTAGTAGTGGCAGAACCCCATGCTCCATCAACTGCAATTAAATCTCCATAGTCAATTCGACTCGAATCTTCTTCCTCATACGAAAACCCAGAAAGATCCGGACGAATGACATAAGCAACAGAACCCCACGATCTGGTACGACGATGCACGCCATTACCAGAAGATTGAGAACCCCAATCAGAACCAGAAGTATTGCCTTCGATTGTCTGGATATAGGTTCCGTAATTCTTTTCAACAATTCCTACATGATCTGTAGCGGCAGTCTTCTTATTCCAATCAAATACAACAATATCTCCAGGTTGCGCATCTCTAGGATTAATTAAAGAACCATTATCCCTTGCGGCAGAAACGGTAGAATCTGTGTTATATGATGGATAACCAGGAAATTCAGAATTAGCTTGAGCAAACACCCAGCTTACAAATATCATGCACCACCATATGGAAGTACTAGGGCCAGCGAGCCATTCTTCTCCTGTAAGTTCAGCCATCCATCGACCATACTTAGAGCCTGGTTCTGGATCATCAGGAGCATAATATCCTATTTCTCCAGCAGCAATTTTTAAAATATCTTCAGAACTAGCCATAATCAATCACCTCAATAGGAGCGACATCTTCTGATCGAATGCTATTATCAGGATTTGGAAATTCCACATTATCAGGAATTTGAATGTTGTTTTCGTCCATTGTAAACTCCTTTAAAATTATCGTATTTGGTACGGGGTGCGGGATTCGAACCCGCAACCAAAGGATTATGAGTCCTCTGCTCCGCCATTGAGCTAACCCCGTATGGTACCTCCGATGGGATTCGAACCCATAAGTCAATAAAGACGGCGGATTTTAAGTCCGCTGCGTATGCCGTTCCGCCACAGAGGTGTAATTTATTTGTTATCTTTCCGGAAATAAATATGCTATTTTTACCCCCGGGGAATTTTTGAAGAGCCAGGC
>ERZ779669.105-NODE-105-length-51549-cov-7.303997_pt1 | contig 51549 bp, 44 predicted proteins | sample MGYA00511372_ERZ779669 | MGnify/ENA primary metagenome ERZ779669 (study PRJEB29588, sample SAMEA1967891) | human gut metagenome | biome: human gut; feature: human-associated habitat; material: faeces | place: Denmark | collected 2008/2010 ... | reverse complement strand
TCAGGAGATGAGCAGTGAAGCAGAAAATCTGCGTGAAATGATCCAGAAATTTAAAATTGCAGAAGATAAAAATTAAAAACGGTGCAAAAAATTATTGATGTTTAATTGTTGATTAAAGGACGAAATACTGGAATTTAAAGAAAGTTACTGTATTTCGTCTTTTTTTATGGTACAATGCTGATATAGTTTTATTTGTATGTGAGAATGGAAATTTATAGATTATTTATTATAGTAATGATAAAAAAAGAGAGGACAGAGCATGAATTATATAGTGTTTGATTTGGAATGGAATCAATGTCCTGACGGAAAAGAAAAAGAAATTAAGGATATGCCATTTGAAATAATAGAGATTGGTGCAGTCAAGTTGGATTCACAGAGGAGAGTCATAGATACTTTTGCAAAAAATATAGCCCCCGGTGTATATCAGACGCTTCATCCTGTTATGCAGGATCTTATTGGCACAACCATGGGTGAACTTGTTGAAAAAGGAGTACCATTTCCACAGGCTGTTAAAGAGTTTATGGAATGGTGCGGGGATGATTACATTTTCTGTACATGGGGATGCATGGACCTTACGGAACTTCAGCGTAACTGTGATTATTACAAGATAAACCTTAATCTTCCAATGCCGCTTATTTACTACGATTTGCAGAAATCGTACAGTATATGTTATGACGATGGCAAGAAGCGGAGCTCGCTTGAAACTGTAACCGCAGATAAAAATATTGTGCAGAATGAAGCTTTTCACTCGGCTTTTGCGGATGCAGAGTATACGGCGAAAATTTTTGGACTGATGGATATGGATAAAATATATGAGTACACCTCGGTGGACACATACAAGATACCGTCATCACGGGCCGAGGAATTCACGTTAGTGTATCCTACCTACAGTAAGTTTATATCAAAAGGCTATCGTGACAGGGAAAAAATGATGCTGGACGGTGTTATCCGTACCACGAAATGTTTCTTGTGCAACAGGGAAATCAAGCAGAGAATAAAATGGTTTTCCAATAACCAACATGTATATTACTGTGTTGCATATTGTGAGAACCACGGTCTTTTTAAGGGTAAAATACGATTTAAAAAGACCGAGGATGATTTATATTATGCAATTAAGATTTTAAAGAAGACCGACGAAAACGGCGTTGCTGAAATCATCCAGAAGCAGGACCACAAAAGAGAGCGCAGAAGGGCAAAACGTTCAAGGGAAAAACAGCGCCAGAGACAGGGTGCTCAGAAGTGAAAACCTCTTCTGTGACGTCTCCTGTTTTTTACTCTTATGACAACCGGTACAACAATGAGTGAAAGCCCGGCCACGGCACCGATTAATACAAAAATATTTATATAAATTGTTTTGTCTTTATTAATAGTGATGTGTGTTTCTTCCGTCATTACTCCGTTAGTTCCGGGTGTGACGGAAGAATTTTTATTGTCTTTTATATAGATAGTGGAATTACCGAGAGGCAGGTTTTTGTAATAAAAGCTGATGCAGGCAAATCCGCCGCTTTTACCGGAATAAGCGGCATTATCTGCGTATGTTACAATCTTTGTCAGGTTCGATATATTGGCATTTGACGGAACAAGAATATAAGCCCCATCATCGAATTCTATGCTGTAGCCGTTTGTCGATGTCATCTTATAGGTAATATCAAGGGCATCAAGCCCAAAAGATGAAGATGACATATTATTATCATCAAGATAACATTTACGGTAGTTATTAAGGTAATAATCAAAAAGTGCGATGGAGTCGGTGTATCTTCCCGAAGCCGTTGAATTCATAACTGAGCACACCAGCCTTATACCGTCTTTTTCGGCAAAAGATACGAGACAGTTGCCTGCGGCATCGGTATATCCGGTTTTGCCGCCTTTTGAATACCGGTACTCATACTCGCCGCCTTTTAACATCTGGAAACGGTGTGTGTAATAGCGGATATTGTTATTTGTGTTAGTCTTGCCTATCTTGTATACACCTGTATAACTCATGATATTTACAAGGGTTTTGTTATTAAAACAGGCCCTTCCTATCAATGCCATATCATAAGGAGTGGAGTAGTGAAATTCATTGGTGAGACCGCTTGGATTGGAAAAATGCGTTGAAACAGCGCCTAAGGCAGCAGCTTTGTCATTCATCATCGATGCAAAACCGGAAGCCGTACCGCCCACATATTCTGCAAGTCCGTAAGCCACATCATTGGCGGAGCGGAGCATAAGGCAATACAAGGACTGCTCTACCGTAAGCTGTTCGCCCACAGCAATTCCAACATTAGCATCACCGGGAGAAACACTATCAACCGCAGCTTTGGAATAGGTAACCACATCTGACATAGATGTATTCTCTATGGTAAGCAAAGCCGTCATCATCTTGGTGGTGCTTGCAGGATAGCATTTTTTATCCATATTCCTCTGATAAAGAACCTCCCCGGAATCGGCGTCCATCAGCACAATGTACTGTGACTTAATATCGGGAAATTCAGGCAGAATGTCATTATTATCAGCCGCCCGGCATAGGCTTAAATGACACATAATATATATAAAAGTAAGAGTTGAAGCAATTATTTTTTTCATACTAAATCCCTTTAACAAAATTTGAAATTATAGTAGCATATTCGGGGGCGTTTGTATATACTAATAATATCGCTTAGATACGGAGGAAACTCATAGACATGAGATTAAGAAATGTGAGAGGTGCCAGAGAGGCACTTGAAGAAAGTGATTATACAATTAATGTACCTGAAGAAAATAAAGGCAGATGGCATGAGATTTTCGGCAACGACAACGAAATCCATCTTGAAATCGGAACGGGCAAAGGCAGATTTATCATGGAGCTTGCGTCAAAGAACCCTGATATCAATTACATTGGAATAGAAAAGTTTTCAAGCGTTCTTGTCCGTGCATTGGAAAAGCAGAGGGAAATGGAGCTGCCTAACCTTCGCTTTATCCGGATGGATGCCGAGAAAATAGAGGATGTATTTGAAAACGGTGAGATTGGAAGAATATATCTTAATTTCTCAGACCCATGGCCAAAGGACCGTCACGCGAAAAGACGCCTTACTTCAAGACAGTTTTTTGCCAGATATAACAATATTCTTGCAAAAACAGGGCGTGTGGAGTTCAAGACCGACAACAGACCTTTATTTGATTTTTCTTTGGAAGAGGTTGAAGCTGCCGGCTGGAAATTAGACAGCGTCACATACGATCTTCACAACAGCGATATGAACGATGGCAACGTAATGACCGAATACGAAATCAAATTTTCAAAGCTTGGCAATCCTATTAACAAGCTTATCGCCACAAGGTAAAATTTTAATAATGTTGGGAGGGGAGTAGAATGAAAAAACGTTTCCACTGCATGTGCATTTGTTCCGGCTGCCGCCGACTTAACTGCGAGCTGCTTAAAATCAAGCGGGGTTTCGACGAACTCAAGAAGATTTTCAACTGTAAATAGTACAGAAATTAATTTTGAAAATTTTTTCATAAAAAATAAAAAAAACACTTGCTTTTTTTTAACGACTCATATATAATAACACTTGCGTCAAACAAAAGACAAAATATTTTATGCGCCTTTAGCTCAGTTGGTAGAGCACCTGACTCTTAATCAGGGTGTCCAGGGTTCGAACCCCTGAAGGCGCACTCGGAAGTCCCAAGCTAAGCTGTGCGCTGGTTTAGGGCTTTTATTTTGTTTGCGGATGTAAAATTATATAAATAATTATTATAAAAGGTCACCTCAGGTTTTGGGGTGACCTTTTTACGTTATGCAGTTTTAGCAGTCCGTTTCTAATATTCATATTCATTTGTTTTGTTAGAAATAGGAGTGGCAGGCTGGGTATATTTTTTGTATACCTGAAATGCTACATATATGGCGGACATAATGATAAGAAATATCTTAGCAAACTTAACCATTGAAAGAGCAGAAGAAAAGGAACCAAGGAAATATCTTTTTATATATTCCATATTATAACCATCTACATAATAATCGAGAGAAATTGCATCCAAGAAAGCAGATGTAAATTTAGAACATAATATACAATTAATAATTGAAAATACAAAAATAGATATGGAAGCATTTAATGTTCTTAATTTGCTAGATAAAATGACAACGATTAATATAAAAATGACAATCATAATGAATACAGTAAGCAGAATGTATAGGCTGTTTCCTAATTCGGAACATAACACTTCGGTACCATCTACTAACAAATTGGCTGTATCAAACTCAATAGCTATTCCGCCCCGGAATTTGAGGACAAATCCTAAAAACTGTATTAAACATGTTAATAAGAATATTCCCATAAATATTTTACGCACTTTTTCAAAGAATTCATCTGATTTAAACAAACTTGGAATATGGAGTTTCGCTCCAAAGCCAGAATCAGAAGTGGAATTAACAGGCGTTGGGGAAGCGAATGATGCAACCGGCTGGCTATTATCGGCGGTATTCTGGTTTGCTCCACAGTTAGGGCAGAATTTTGAATTGTCTGGTAATTTATTACCGCATTTATAACAAAACATAGTTGTTACCTCCTTATATTTTATTAAAATCAACATAACATAAAGTTTAGAGAAATGTAGCAATATGTAATGAACAGCAGTTTAAATGTAATAATTGGTATGACAGGAAAATCAATACCAAAAGTTACAAAAAAACGTCATTTTATTACATTTACAGTTTGGTAAGAATGTTATGATGTATAATCACTTTACATTTAAGGAGACAAACAAAACAATGGATAAAAATATAATTAGGTATGCTATAAAAGATGTATTTAAAAAGACAAAAATAATATGTCCAAATTGTGGAACAATACAGGACTATAAGAATATAAAATGCAGTAAATGTAATCAAAGCCTTGATGGCTTAAAAGATAATACTCTCAAAATCAAGAATTGTATAAGAGTGGGTATAGGAATTGTTTTTTTATCATTATCAGCTGTAGTTGCAGCGATTATTATTAATAATTCTATGAGAAAAGGTTCAACAACGGACAACACTGTTTATGTTGAAAATAAGACAAGCTCTTTAGTAGACAAAACATCAGAACCAATGACAACAAAAAAGTCTGATAATGAAACATCACCTGAGGTAACGAAGGCAACTACGGAAGCTTCAACCACAGAACAAGTGACTACGGAAACTCCAATAGTACCGGAGACTAAGGCTGCTGAAATGCCAACCACAGAATTACAAAAACCAACCGAAGAACCAACCACACCTGTGCCTATTAAGCAGAATGTAACAGAATTAAAGGATGAAACTGTTAACGGTGTTGTAAATAAGCTTTGTACGGCAATCAGGGAAGGCAGGAATAGTGATGACAAGTCGCTTAAGGTTTTATATGAAAGTATAAATAATGAAAGGAGTAATATAGGAAATATTACAAATGTGTCTTTTAATGAAAGATACTCCTTTAATCCATCAGAATTTGGACAATATGGTGATGTTGATTTGAATACAACGATTGTCATGGGGGATTTCAGAATACAGGGCGACAAGTCAGTAATGAATTTTAGATTTGAAATGAGTACCGTTAAAAAAAATAATTATTGGGTTGTTGATAGCGTTTATATGTGTATGGGATATTGCGAGGAAGGAAATGAATTAGAAAATGTCAGAGCAATAATACAGGAAAAAATAAACGCAGGAGGATATTATGGTTTGGATTCATCCATAGAATATAATTCTGATATCATAGATTTAAGCAACCCTTCAAAAATTCAATCATCGGATGAAATAAAAACAAAAGCACTGATTAAAGAGGTATCTGATGCTTACGGTAATGAAATTGTATTAAAATGTCCGGAACACAAGAAGTGTAACAGGATTGTCATAGATATATCGGAAGGCAGGGTATTAATTAAGCATGATGCCTATGGCGATAATGAACCTTTATAATTAAATATAAAAGAAATCTAGGAGGAAATTATATGAGTAATGTACAGCAGGAAATATGTCCTTTTTGCGGAAAGGTTACAAGAACGGATGGCAACTTTTGTACCGAATGTGGGCACAAAATAGAGGGAATATTTAACTCACAGACGGCTTACAGAGCTAAGATTAATACAAAAGAGAATGAAAGAGATGAAGAAGTAGAAAATTTAAAAGCAACTTTTAATAGAATAGAAAGTTACAAAGGTGAATATAAAGAAATAAATTCTTATGGTAGGAAAGAAGGAAAGAAGCGAATTTATATAGTAGTGTCTTTATTGGCTATATTTGTCATTGTATTTATAGTTATTAAGTTAAATGTTTCCTCACCAAAGAAAGTGGCTGAAAAATATATTAAAGCATTAATGACTGAAAATGGTGATGATTTTATTTCCGTGACAGTTCCAAAGAAAATGGTTGGTAAGATATGCAGTAAAACTGGAATGACAAGAAAAAGAATAGCTACCAGTGTGGAATATGAAATTTCTGATTATGATATAGATAGTTTCACTATTGTGGAAAAAACAGAGTCTAATAGTGAAGTTGAACGTTATGCTTATTCTATGTTGTCTGAGTTGGACAGTGGCATAAATATCACTGATTCATGTGTAATAATTGTTGAATATCATTGGGATGGAAGCATAGAGAAAGAAGAAATTCCGATGTATAAAACAGGCGGACGATGGTACGTCCTTGATGATACAGTTTTTGACCTGATAGATGACTATGAATGAGGAATATTTTAATGGATAAAAAAACGATAATATACTCCTTTAAAACAATTTTTAAGAAAACCAAATTGATATGCCCATACTGTGGGACAGTACAAAATTATAAAAAAAACAGTTGTTGTGTATGCCACAAAAGCCTTGACAGCGTAAAGGATAATACACTTAAAATAAAAAACTGTATCAGGGCAGGAATCGGTATTTTGGTGTTATCGGTTATATCTGTGGTAACAGCTATGGTTATTAATAATGCTTTAAAAAAGAAACCTGTAAATGACAATAAATATGTTCAGAAAGAAACAGAAACAACAAGTAAAACTGAAGAAACCTCTCTAACAAAAGAAACAACCGAAAATACTACATCCGTTAAAGAAACAATTTCGGAAACACCTACAACACAGGCTCCAACAACAGAACATCCGACAACGGTTCCTCAAACGGAGAAACCCACGGTACCTGAATCAAAACCGTTTTCGATAGATGATGTAAAATGGATTAAAGAACCATACCTTAGTTGTGATACTGTAATTCCGTTAAGTGAAGTTGTTGGAGAAAATTCAGACATGAGGTTTTCTGATGGGGGTGACTGGTGGAGCAGGGCATATTATGGATTTATTGATGATAATGAAGAAAATTCTGGAAAATACCAATCACATAAATACGGTTTAGTAGATTTTAATGGAAATGTTGTTATTGACTATTCCTATGAAATAGAAGTAAGCGAACCACATGGACATGCTTATATAGGTCGTAGTGATGACTGGGGCTCAGTTATTGATATCAATGGCAATAAGACGGGTGCATGGGCAGGCGGAATAGGGGAAAGACCGCACTTGTATTATAATACATATGACGGTAAATTCTGGTCATGGAGTGAAGTCTTATATATTTTTGATTCAGTTTCAAAATATGATGGCGAAGATAACATTTGCATATTGTCTAATATATACTATGATGGCGATTATAAAAATACCGGTGGCTGGTATGAAGTTAATGGCAATGTAAGTTATCTTGATACATATACGATATATAATTTATCAACCGGCAGAATTGTTGATACGGTTGATGATTATTATGTGGCAGGTAAAATCGGAAATTCGGAATGTATAAGCGTTAAAAAGAATGGAAAGTACATATTTATAGATGAAAATGGCAAACAGATAGTGCCGGGAACGTATGATTTTGCCAGATGCTTCAGAGATGGGCTGGCAGCAGTCTACAAAGATGGTAAAGCGGGTTATATTGACGCAACGGGAAAACTTGTTATTCCTTATATTTTTGAGGAAGCAACAAGCGCATATAATGGCTGTGCATGGGTCAGATATAATGGCCTTTGGGGGGTATGCAAAATTAAAGATTGAAAGGTAGTCCAAATAGGAAAAGTATCCTGTTTGGACTATTTTTTACCAAAAGTTACAAAAAGATTACCGTTTATTACATATTGTGCATAAATCAACAAAAAAGTGGTAAAGTCTTCGTAGGTTTGTAAGATACAGTGGATGGGTTGAAGGAGAATCGAAATGGGTAAACAAAATATAAAAAACTTAGCAGAATGTTCGGATTTTGATAATAATGTATTAAATGAGCTGGCTTATGCTGATTTAAAAGATGATTGCATTGGAATGAAGCTTAGCGATGCAATAGAGGGAATTAAAGACTCGAGTGGAAAGATTAATCCTGGCAGGACTAAAAGTTTAAAAACTAACTTAGAGAGTCAGGGATTTAATAATTACATTATAAGAGGTTATGAAAATGATAACGGTAAAACAGGGTTTGTAGCTATAGCCATTGAAAATCCAGAAACAGGTGAGGTGGGTATGACGTTTCGTGGAACCGAAAATATGGATAAGCTAATGGGTTTGGCAAATATATTTGATATTTCTAAAACAATAAATGAACAGTTGGATACTATAGATAACATCGCGGCAACAGTATATGGAAATTCAACACAGGATAGAAAGGCAAAACAATTTTTTAAAAAATATTGTAAATCTGATGGAAATAATTATTTATATGGACATTCAAAAGGCGGTGAGCTTGTGGCAAATGTGTTTGCAGAATATTCAAAGATGATAAAAAAGGCACATGTAATAAATGCACAGCCAATTAATCCATATAATTTATCATTAGAACAGATAAAGGCATTTTGGTCAGGAAAATATGATGCTGTTGATATAGAGGGAGATATGGTTTCCAAAATTGGCATCGAAATATACCCGGTAAGGTATGCTAAATGTAAAGAGGGATGTTACGGATTTATTGAGTCACATAATACGTCTTCTGCTGAATTTGATAATGGAAAATATATGGAAATTACTCATTTGACAAGGTTTGCAAGTCAAGCTGTGTTGCAGTCATTATTGGTTTTGCTCGTTATGTCTATACAAAAAAAATATACATACATGAGAACATTGTTATTAGAGGAAGAAAAGATATATGCATTGACAATTAATGAAGCGCAAAAAGCTGTTATGGCGATAAGAAATCTTTATGACAGATACAATATAGTTTGGAATCAATATAAGAATCAGGTTGAAAATTTTCTTAATCATGTGTCATATACCATAAGATATAGCTTGGACAAAGATTTTAGGGAGACATGCAATTATCTTAATGCTAATCAATTTATACAGGTTAATACAGATAACCTAAGAAACTACTCTCAGCAGTTAGGGAGGATTAGTAATAGGATTAATAATTTGGATGCAAGAATCGGAAATCTCAAAAAAGAGGCAGTGATTATGAATCCTTTATATATTAACAGAAGCGTTAGCGTAACTTCTGAAAATTATAAAATAAAAAAAATAATCAGTTATTTAAATGATACAGCATCGGAATTTGAAATGATGGAAAAAGAAATTCAAAAAACAATTAGCTAGGTGATGAAATGATAGTAACAACAATATACAATGATAAAATTCAGAGTATAGTTTTACCTGAGAAAAAGAATGGTCAGTTTGAGGTTTTTTGCTATGTTGGTAATGAAAAAAAGAGTATCAGCAATATAGAAGGAATAAATGATGAATGGGTATTAAAGTCCTCAAAAATGGTTAAAGTAATTGATGGGTATAATAATCCAATTAAGTCAACAATATTACATCCATCAAATATTTATATACTTTTAAATGAAAATAATGAAAAAATTTATGTTTTTACTGAGCCTGTGACTGAAGACAGACAAGTGTTTTCAAAGTATTTGATTGAGGATGGATGTGAAATTTTTATAGGCAGAAGTGAGAATAACGATATATGTTATCAGAATAAAGTGGTGTCTTCACGGCATGCAAAAATAATTTTAGAAAATAAAAAATGGAGCGTACAGGATCTTAATAGTACAAATGGTACTTTTGTCAATGGAATACGAATAGCTAAGACGGACTTAAAATTAGGTGATGTAATTTATGTTATGGGTTTAAAAATTGTAGTTGGTAAGAACTTTATAGCAATAAATAATCCTGATGGTTGTGTGAGAATTTCTGAATCTTTATATAAATATATTCCACAGATGGAAGAAAAAACAGAAGAAGACTATGAATATGAGTTGATACCTGAACCGTTTTTTTACAGATCACCAAGATTTAAAAGAGATATTAATAAATATACTTTAAAAATTGATTCGCCACCATCAAGTCCAATTTCAGAGGAATTACCATGGCCATTGGTTATGGGTTCATCAATGGCAATGGGGATGATGTCAGTAGTTACACTGATAACGGCAGCGGTCAGCCATAACACAACTTCAATGGTGATGGGTGGAAGTATGCTTGTCGGCACTGTATTGCTTCCAACCGTGACTAAGTTATATGAAAAGAAACGCAAGAGAAAAAAAGAAAATCTAAGACAAAAAAAGTATCGTGCATACCTTGATAAAATGGCGGCAAAAATCAACGATGAATCACAGTTACAGGAAGAAATTCTTAATGAAAATTTTGCAACGATTCAGGAGTGTGAAAACAGAATTATAGAAAAGAACAGAAATCTCTGGGAAAGAGGTTATGGTCAAAATGATTTTTTACGAGTGAGATTAGGCTATGGAGAAGGGAATCTCAATGCAGAAATATCTTATTCTGATAGACATTTTTCTTTAGATGATGATAATTTACGTGAAGAATTGTATTCGTTGTGTGAGAGTGATAAAACATTGCATAATATTCCGATTACCTACTCTATGTTTGAAAATTATATTTCTGGAATAATTGGTCAGAAAAAACAAGTTATAGAATTTGCGAAGGGATTAATTATCCAGTTGGCAGCATTATACAGTTATGATGAAGTTAAATTTGTATGTATATATGATGAAAGTGAAAAAGAAGAATTTGAATTTGTAAAATGGATTCCACATGTATGGTCGGATGATAAAAATTTTAGATTTATTGCAAGAAATGCTAATGAGGTAAAGGAAATATCGGCATATTTTGAAAATATAATTGAAGAACGTGAACATATAAATGAATCTGAAATAAACGCTATAAAGCCTTATTACATAATATTTGACATAAGTAAAAATCTTGGAATTAGAACTGAAGTGATAAAAAAGATTTTAATTATGGAAAAGCGAATAAATATAAGTATTGTAACATTTTTTGAAGAGTTAAAAGATTTGCCAAAAGAGTGTTCCATGATTGTTTCATTAGATGGAAATACAGGTAAATTGTTTGACAAAAATGATATAAGTGGCAACAGCATAAGTTTTGTTCCAGATATTTATGTAACAAAAGATCCCTTAGATATGAGTGTAAAATTAGCTAATACCATTCTGGACAATACCATTTCAAATGCCAAGTTACCTAGTGTTATTACGTTTATGCAGTTATTTGGTGTTGGGAAGGTAGAACATTTAAATGTATTAACACGTTGGAAAGAAAATAATCCAACAAAGACATTGCAGACTCCGGTGGGCATAGATATATATGGTGAAACATTTATGCTTGACTTGCATGAGAAATTTCATGGCCCACATGGGTTGGTAGCGGGAATGACAGGTTCGGGTAAATCTGAATTTATAATCACATATATCCTTTCGTTGGCAGTAAATTATCACCCTTACGAGGTTGCTTTTATTTTGATAGATTACAAGGGCGGAGGAATGGCAAAATCCTTTGAACATTTACCACATACAGCGGGTATAATTACAAACCTTGATGGCGCAGCAATAAACAGGTCGCTTGTCTCTATTCAAAGTGAGTTGAAAAGAAGACAGGAGATATTTGCCCAAACCAGTAAATTGGTAAATGTAAGTAATATAGATATATATAAATATCAAAAGCTATATAGAGAAGGCAAGGTATCTGAGCCATTACAACATTTATTCATAATCTCAGATGAGTTTGCTGAATTAAAAACACAACAGCCGGACTTTATGACGCAGTTGGTCAGTGCTGCCAGAATAGGCCGTAGTTTAGGAGTACATCTAATACTTGCCACGCAAAAACCTAGTGGTGTCGTGGATGACCAGATATGGAGTAACAGCAGATTCCGAGTATGTTTAAAGGTACAAGAACGAGCAGATAGTATGGATATGTTAAAGAGACCGGATGCAGCTGAATTAACAGATACAGGACGTTTTTTCCTGCAAGTTGGATATAATGAATTATTTGAATTAGGACAGTCAGCTTGGGCAGGAGCACCATATAATCCTGCTGAAAAAGTTGTTAAAGAGCAGGATGACAGTGTGGTAGTTGTTGATACTAATGGACATGCAATTAAACAGGTTAAACTGGATAAAGGACACGCAGATAGTGAAAATAAACAATTGGATGTAATAACAAAGTATATAAGAAGTATTGCAGATAGTGAGAATATTAAGGTTAAACCTTTATGGCTGGATCCAATACCCGGAAAAATATATGTTGAAGATATAAAGAAAAAATATGGAATTTCTTCGGAAAGATATAATTTGATGCCGGTAATTGGAGAATATGATGATCCGGCAAGACAGAGACAGTGTGAGTTGAAACTTCCTATCTCAAAAGAAGGAAACGCAATTGTATATGGTGTTGCGGGTAGTGGAAAAACAACATTTGTAAATGTATTAATGTATTCATTAATTAAAGAACATAGTCCGGAGGAAGTAAATATATATGCTTTGGATTTTGCATCTGAGACGCTTAGAGCTTTTGCGAAAGCACCTCATGTTGGTGAAATTATTTTATCGTATGAAGCTGAAAAGGTTAGTAATTTATTTAAAATGCTTTTAGATGAAATTAAGAATAGGAAGAAACTTTTTGTTGATTACGGTGGAGATTATGAGAACTATATAAAAGAATCAAATAGTTCTTTGCCATCCATTGTTGTTATTATTAATAATTTCTCGGCATTTACAGAAAATTATGAAGAAAAAGAAGAAGCCGTTTCATATCTAACCAGAGAAGGTACAAAGTATGGTATCTATTTTGTAATAACTGCATTGGGAACAGGAACTGTTAAATTTAGACTGGCTCAAAATTTCAAACAACAGCTTGTGTTGCAGATGAACGATGATTCAGAATATTCGTCTATTATTGGTAAAAATGATGGACTGATTCCTTCAAAGTTCAAAGGACGTGGATTAATCAGGATGGATGAATTATATGAATTCCAGCTTGCTAATTTAACAAGAGAAAAAAATTTGTATTCATTTATACGAAATATGTGTGAAGAAGAAGCAAAAGAATGGAAGGGTATAGTTGCTAAGAAGGTTCCGATACTACCTGAAAAAGTAGATATTAATTTCTTGAATGACTATATAGATATAAATCACAAATTTAGAATTCCAATAGGCGTAGAGAAAGATTCATTAAATGTGCATTATTACCCATTTGATGAATCATATATAAACATAATAACTTCAACAGAACTTGAATACCAAAAATTTATTACTTGTTTTCTGACATTTATTAATCAGGCCAATATTGTTAAAGGGGTTGTTTTAGACGGAGATAACATACTTGGAAAAAGTTTTGAAAATCTGAAAGTATGTACAGCAATAGGAGAATGTGAAAAACAAATTGATGAAATATTTATAACAGTTAGAGATAGAAATAATGCTTATAAAGATGCAATAGAGGCAGGCAAAAAAACACAAAATTATGAACCTTTCTTTATTGTAATCAATTCCTTAGCTACATTAAGAGCAATGCTGTCTGATGAAAAAAAAGAAAAGCTATCGCTTATATTGGAAAAAGGGTCAAGTAACTATAACATTGCAATAATAGTAGCAGAACAATGTAAGAAGTTATCGGAGTATTCATTTGAAAAATGGTATAAGACTAATGCTTCGTCAAATCAGGTCATATGGGTTGGAAGTGGAATCACAGAGCAGTATTTGATTAAGCCAAATAAAAAAACACCAGATATGTATGAAGCAATTACAGATGAGTTTGGTTATTCATTAATAAAAGGAAAATGTAAAAAAATAAAACTGTTAAGCGATAAGGAAGATTATTATGACGAATGAAAAGGTGTTGGTTGAAGTGGCTGTACCGGCAGCTGATGAAAAATATGATGTATTTATACCACTAAAAAGTAAGATGAGAGATGTTATTAAAATGGTGGCATGTGCATTAACGGAACTTTCTAATGGAAAATATAAAGCTGCAGATGATGCAGTTTTGTGTGATGCACAGACAGGTATTATTTTTAATATTAACATTGAGGTTGCTGAATTGGGAATAAAGAACGGTTCACAGCTCATGTTGATATAGATAAACATATGAAAGGAGAAAAACTATGGGAAAAACAATAAGTGTTGCATCTTTTGATGATATGGGAAAGGCTGCTCAGAAGTTACAGGCAATTTCAGACTCGTATACAGATATTTACAGTCAGTTAATGCAGGAAGCAAACACAATGGGAACTGCATGGGAAGGTGCTGATAATATTGCTTTTGTTGAGCAGATAAATGGTTTTACAGAAGAGTTAAAAGCCATGGCAGCAAAGTTATCTGCAGCCAGTCAGATGCTCGACAGACAGAAAGCTAATTATATAGCACGTCAGGATAGTAATATAACCCAAGTAAAGAAACTTATTAATTAAAGAAAGGAGACGTGTATTATGGCAGGTAATAGTATAAGAGTTAATACAGACCAGGTTTCACAGGTTGCTACCAATATTGAAAATCTTAATAAACGTCTTACAGAAGAACTGACAAATGGAAAGGCAACAGTAGATCAGTTAGCGAATATCTGGGAAGGTGAAGCTGCACAGGCAACAATATCAGCTTTTGATGAGTTTGCGGCTAAGTATTTTCAAAATTATGAAGATATAATTACACAGTATGTGCAGTTTCTTAGAGCAAATATTGAGCAAGGATATTTTGAAACAGAAACCCAAAATATAAGTCTTGCAGATGCATTTAAGTAAATAAAAAGAATTTGAGTACATCCATCCATTGTGGTGGATGTACATAAGGGAAAAAATATGACAAATGAAGTAAGTAATCAGATAGAATTAAGTGCTGTTTTAGATTTGGTTCCATATTTGGATATAAAATTTGATGAGGATTGTAACACGCTTTCGGATATTGTTACAAGATATCAAAATAATGAAGAAATATCTAATAAAGAAGAATTTCAAATATTAAAGTCCTTTGTATCAAAAAATGAAGAAAAATACGGAAATATTGAACTTGTAAACCAAAGTAATATGGATAGTCAAAAAGTACCTACTGAAGAGTGGACTGATGATTATATACAGGGTTGTACTTTCAAGGATACAGATGGTAATTATTACGTAACATATAGGGGGACAGGAGACGGACGTTGGAAGGATAACGGAGATGGATTAGTCATGGAGTCAACAATAATGCAAGATAAAGCAAAAGAATATTTTGATAAAATGGCGAAAGAATATTTTGTTGATGCAAAGGCAGAAGGAAAAAAGATAATTGTAACAGGACATTCAAAAGGTGGGAATGAAGCCCAGTATGTATATATGAATTCAGATTATGAAGCATTAATAGACAATTGCTATTCATTTGATGGACAAGGATTTTCAAAGAAGGCAGAAGCTATGTTTAAAAAGAAATATGGTGAACGTTATAAGGAAAAAATAAAGAAAATGTATTCAATATGTGGAGAAAATGATTATGTGCATGATATGGGAATTGTGATTATTCCGGAAGAGAATACATATTTTGTAAAAACAAGAGAAGAGTCAATGAAAGATTTGCATTCGTTGACAAGTATGATAGGAGATAAAAATGGTAATTATAAAGGATTAAGTTGGAGCATAGTAGATAATAAAATAGTCAATGGTGAACAGGGTGAAATTGGTAAATTGTCAAAAAAAATGTCAGAAGAAATAATGAAATTAGATGAAGCTGACCTAAGAGCCACAGCGAGTACACTAATGTGTTTAATTGATGTTGTAGGAAATAATCCGATTATTGGGGATTCAGATTTGAAAACGGAGGATGTGAAAATTTTATTAGAGAATTTACCTTCAATATTAGTTAAGTCAGTTGCAAGCAAAGAAGGCGTTGATGTTCTAAGTGAAGTTGTGGGTGACTGGATTAAGGATTTATGGAAAAAACATGGCACTGGTGGGGTTATTGGAGGTTTTGTCGCAATAGTCTTAGGAGCCAGTATAGCAAATCTTCTCATATGTAAAGTGGAAGAATTATATGTAATGGTATACTTCGTAACTTCTGTAATGGCAAAAATCGAGAAAATTACAAATATTGTAGGAAAAGCAAAGACATGTATTAATGATATATATGACTATGTAATTAATTTAATTAAACAGAAAATACAAAGGATTAGTCAGTCTGGTGGTTCCGTAGTTGAGACACATGAAATAAGTATAGATATAAACAGTGCATATGATTATGCGAATCAATTGAGAAAGATAGTAAAACGAATTAGTAATCTGGAAAGCAGGATAGACTCCTTATTAAGATATGAGGGTATGAATATTGTTATACCTATGTACAATAGAAATTATATGTTAAATAACCAGATTTATAAATTAAATAGCTGTATTAATTATTTAGTGAATACAGCATATGACTTTGAGACTGTCGAAAATATTATAAATAATTCAATACAGTAGAGGAAAAAAATATGAATCAAAAAGCAGAATTAGCATCAATAAAAGCGGAATTAAACGCAATTATTAAAGAAATGGAAGGTATATCTATAGGTATAAGAAATAACTTTAAGGGCATTGGAAATGAAAAATGCTCAGAGTCTATAGATTCGGTTATAAATAGATTTTATCAGGTAAGAAAAGTGCTCAATAACATAAAAATTACTGAAAAAAATAGTATCTAATATAGGAGAAAAATATGAATGATATAAAAATTAATACAGACCAGGTTACAATTCTGGCTAACAATATAAAAAAACAAAATGAAAAAATGAGGGAAGAATTTGATATGGCAGATCAGGCAGTTAAAAGATTGAATGATGCATGGGATGGTCCGGCAGCAACCAATGCTATTGGGAAATTTAATCAAATGAAAACTCAGATTTGTGAACAAAGATATAAAGAGCTTGATAATTATGTCTCATTTTTATTTCAGCAAGTAGGAGTTGGATATGATAACACAGAAAGTGTCAATAAATCTCTGGCAGATCAGTTTAAGTGATAGGAGGATATAAGAATGGCATGTATTAAAGTTGATTATGAACAGATGGAGAGAACGGCATTAGTAATAGAAGAATATGTTGAATGCCTCACCCGAAGAATGGAACAAGTAAAAGGAGAAGTCATTGATTTGAAAATGGCATGGCAGGGAACGGATGCCGATCAATTTAAAATATATTTTGAAAAACTTGACGGAAACGAATCCTTGTATTCTCAAACTGTAGAAGGCTTGAAATCATATGCATCATTTTTAAGATTCGCAATAGCAAAGTATAAACAGGTACAGACTAATGCTTTTAATAGGGCAAATAGTTTGCCAAGAAGTTAATAAATAAGGAATGGTGTTAATTGGGTAAAATAACATTAAAAAATAAAAACGGTATTATAAAAGTTATTAATAAACTGTCTTATCCTGAAATGATCAATGAATATGTTTATAAAATAGAAAAAATGAATAAATATAGTGGAATATTGCCAATAGATGTTGTTATTAAGGGAAAGTGTACAATAATCCAATGCAATGTTTATGGAATGATAGGAATACAACAGTATTTTGCGGAATCAGTAAGTAAACGTGATTTTATCAGTATGCTGAGGCTTTTTATCGATAATCTTAAGAAATTAGAAAGGGATAAAATTAATATTGATAATCTGGAGTTAGATGAAAAGTACGTTTTTATTAATTCAAAAACAAGAGAAATAAATTGCATTTTATGGCCTGTAGTGAATAACAAAAGGGAAAACTCACCAAAAGAGTTTTTAAGAAAATTAGTGTTGTTAAATGAAAGCTTCAGTAAAGAAAATGAAAGCTTTATAAAAGAATATATAAACTATGTTGAAGGCAATTTACCATTTTCAATCAATGGTTTTAGCAAAATGTTAGATTTGGCATTAGAAAATAAGAAAAGCGTAGAAATAGAACATAGAAAGGAGGCTAAAGATAGGATACAGGATAAAAATAATATTGAGTACAATCCGTTAACAATAATTCATAGTAATAAAGAAAGTGTTGAAAAGACCATGGATAATAAGCTGATTGCATGTTTAACAAATATAAAAAATGGCACCAGGAGTTTTATTGAAGGTGATTGTTATGAAATAGGAACAGATATAGAAAATGATTTGTGTTTAACGGGAAAATTTATTAGTCGTAACCATGCAAAGATTATAGTCGAAAATGGAAAGTATTATTTGATTGATTGTAATTCAAAAAATGGAACGTTTATTAATAGTGTTAGAATACCCGTTGGTAATCCGGTAGAAATTTTTAATAACTCAGAAATCTACTTTGCGGATGAATGTTTTATTTTTACAGTAGAGAGGTAAGCAATGATAACCAGTTATATGTACACCAATGTAGGTGGAAGAAAAGTAAATGAAGATTCCTGCATTACACTGGAGGATGGAAAAGAAAAATGCTATGTGTTGTGTGATGGTCTTGGAGGACACGGAAAAGGGGAGGTTGCCTCTGGTATGGTAACGGAAGTATTTGACCAGTGTTACCACGCGGGAGTCAGTAAACCTGACCAGTTTATCGCAGATACACTTATGGTTGCACAGAGTATGCTCCTTTCCGAACAGATAGCACAGAAAGCACAGGATGAAATGAAGACAACTGCAACAGCAGTGTTGATTTCAGAAGATACCGTATATAGAGGATATATCGGAGATTCCAGAATTTATGTTTTCAAAAAGAATAAAGTAAAGGAGCGCACATTGGATCACAGCGTTCCGCAGATGCTTGTAATGGCAAGGGAAATAAAAGAAAAGGATATTCGCAATCATCCTGACAGAAACAGATTGCTTAAGGTAATGGGAATTGAATGGGAAGAACCGGCATTCAAGATAGAAGAACCATTGAGGACTGATGAGTGTCAGGCCATTCTTATGTGCTCCGACGGTTTTTGGGAACTTATTACAGAAAAAGAAATGTGTAAAATACTTAAAAAAAGCAATACCGTACAGGAATGGATTGAAAAAATGGCAGAGGTTGTACATGAAAATGGTAAGGACAAGAATATGGACAACAACTCCGCAATAGGAATATGGATTGGGTAATATGGAATACCAAAAAAATAAATATTACGAAATAGCAATTGTAAGTGATATCGGTGAGCGAAAAGAAAATGAAGATGCTTACGGGATTGATGTATCGGAAGAAAATGCGGCAGTGGTTGTATGCGACGGCATGGGTGGATTTGAAAGCGGTAAACTTGCAAGCGGTATAGCTGTAAATGAGTTAATCAGGTTATATAGGCAGAGAATTAATCAGAAAAAAATTGATGAAGATTTTCTTATATATGCAATGGATTCAGTTGATATTAGAATTTCCAATCTACATAACGAAGACGGAAAGAAAATGCATGCAGGAAGTACCTGTGTAATGCTGGCATTGCAAAAGAGAGGAATGTATTGCCTGTCGGTAGGCCGCAGCGGCACGGTTTTTCTTCTGTATCTCCTGTTCCTCCGGCGTTCCGATGCATGGTTCTGCCAAAAGGTTCTGCGCCGCCTCCGTTTCCGCCATTCTTATATCTTTTAAGAAATAATGCCATTGCCCAATTAACAAGAGATCATACAGTGGCTCTAAAGGCAGAAAATGATTATAGACTAGAAAAAATATCCTATGATGAATATTTAAAACTAAGCGAAGATAAGTCCACACTTTGCAGTTATTTCGGACTGGGTGGAATTGAAATTTACGACCTGAATAAGGAATTGTATGAGCTGAATAAAAATGACATATTAGTGGCGGTAACAGACGGTTTGTATAAATCCCTCAATATTAATGAGATAAAAGATATTTTACTGAAAAACAGGGATGTGAAGAGTATGGCAGAGCAACTGATACATAAAGCCGCTTTATTTGCCAAAGGAAAAAATCAGGATAATACAACAGTAGCAATATGCAGAATAAGATAAAAAAGGAGATAAAAATATGAAAATGACAAGATGTTCAGGACCGGATTTACACTTTTTCGACGGAGAAAAATATAGTGTGTGTCCGGTTTGCGGTTATCCAGCAGCAACTAAAGAAGACGATGAAAAGTTATTGATGCAGGATGCAACAGAAAAAAAACAGCATAAAGAAAAGAAAAAATGGCCGTTTGGAAATGTTAAGAAAGAAGAAAATTATGAACCTGTAATTAATAATGATGAGTGTGCGACTCAGGCAATGACAGACGTAATATCTAATTCGGTTAAGCTTGATGACAACCATATAACAACGGGCGTCAGAACTTCAACAGGAGTTGAGACTATTGCAATGGAGCCGGTTAAAGAGAGCGAAGAAAAAATACATAGTGTTGAATATACTCAGAAAAACTCAAGCAGTGCTTTTCAGAATGAAACACCTATTCCACAATTGGTGCCACATGCTGAGCCTGTAATACAGAAGCCGGTATACAACTCGGCAGCCGCTTATGACTCGGCAAAAACTGTGGGTATTTACGCAGATGCAGAGACAGAACCTGTTGTTGGCTGGCTTGTTTGTATTAAAGGAGACGAATGTCAGGGAGAAAGTTTTAATCTTAAAGCAGGCAAAAACATGATAGGAAGAGGAGCCGGAATGGATGTAATGATACCGGAGCCAACAGTTTCAAGGGATAAGCATGCAGTTATTACATATGAACCAAAGAAAAGAATTTTTCTGATACAGCCTGGCGACGGTAACGGAATGGTATATCTTAACGATGAACTTCTTATGACTTTTTCAGAAATAAAATCAAGAGATATTATTCAGCTTGGGGAAGCTATGTTTATGTTTTATCCATTTTGTGGTCCTGAGTTTACATGGGATGACTATATAGGAAAATAGACGAAATCAGAGGCTTATGATGAGATGCAATAATTGTTTTGAAGAATATGATGAAGACCTTGGGGTATGTCCATATTGCGGATATACAGAGGGACAACCACCAAAAGAATTGTATATGTTATTTGCAGGAACTGTGCTCCAATCAAGATATATTGTAGGTAAAGTTCTTGGATTCGGTGGATTTGGAATTACATACAAAGCGTATGATACCAAATTGGAGAGAATGGTTGCGATAAAAGAATACTATCCGGCGGGACTGGTATATAGAACACCTGGAACAAAGGATGTTGTTGTGTTTAAAGGGAAACGATATAAAGACTATGCCGATGGATTAAAAAGATTCCTTGATGAAGCGCGTAATGCTACAAAATTTCTTGATAACCCATATATTGTTGATGTTATGGAATTTTTTGAAGAAAACAGCACAGCATATTTTGTTATGGAATTATTCGTAGGGGTTACGCTGGATGAATTCCTTAAAGAAAATGGAGGCCGAATTGATGGCGAATCAGCGGTAGCAATAGCACTTTCTGTTGGCGGTGCATTAAAAGATATTCATAAAGCCGGATATATTCATAGGGATGTAGCACCGGATAACATATATATGTTAAGTAACGGAAAAATTAAACTGTTCGACTTTGGCGCAGCACGTTTTTCAGCTAACGAAACATTGTCGATCGTATTAAAGCCGGGTTATGCACCTGCAGAACAGTACGATTCTGTCAATAAACAGGGACCATGGACGGATATATATGCGCTTGGAGCAACCATGTACAGGATGGTTGTAGGAGTGAAACCGGATGAATCCACCAACAGAAAAATGGAGGATAAGGTACAACCTCCACATGAACTGATTCCTGAAATTTCTGAAAATCTGAGTAATGCGATAATGAGAGCAATGTCTGTTGAAATTCATTTAAGATATCAGACTATTGATGAATTTATGGCAGCAATCACATCCGAGAAAAAAGTCCGTTCTGTGGAAAGTGTAAAAAAAAGAAGAAAGAATTTCAGATGGATAGGGATTGCAAGTTCGGTACTGATTGTTGCCGGACTTGTCACATACTTTTCAAGAAATTGGAATAAACAGAAAGGGGAAGCAACCCTCCCGGATGCAAAGATAAATGTATGGTATGTGATGGACGATGCGGATAACATGGAAGAAAGCCATAAGGCAAAAGGTATAACACAGGCATTAAATGACTTTACGGAAATGTACTCCAATGTGGAAATTAACTATGAAGCAATTCCGAAAGAAGAATATTCGGAGAGATTAAAGGCGGCGGCAGAAGAAAATAATCTGCCGGATTTATTTGAAAGTACCGGTATTGACGAAGCTGTATTATCTAATGCTGAAACTCTTGGAAATGTTATTTCGGAAGTTGATACCGACAAATTATATTTTCTGAATAATTATGAAGAATATTATAAATCAGAAAAACAGATACCTACATCCTTTGTAATGCCTGTAGTATTTATTAACACAACTAAAGCAGAATTTGACGGAGATTTTCTGAAAGATATTAATGAAATAGTATCGGATGATAAAGAAATTACCTATTCAATAGATGATGATTGGATAGAGTATTACAACGATAAAGTGGATTTTGGCAAATACAGAGAAATAGAAGATGGCAAAGAAGCATTTGTTTCGGGACAAAGTGCAATATATTTTGGCAGCAGTAAAGACATTGAAGGAATATATGAGACTATGACCGGTAAGTGTAAACATATTACACTTGAAGGTGATGAGGTACAATGTCGTGCAGGATGTGACTGGAGTATCTCAGGTATATCAGGAAAAGATGAGATAAAAGTTGCTGAAAGGCTTTTAGCATATCTTATAGAGGACCCTACCGCACAGGATTATTTGTATATGCAGGGTGATTTGGGAGATAAAACTAAATTACCGGTTAATAAAGGTGCTATTGAAACACTTATTGGTGATGATGCACAGTTTTATAAGAACATTCTTAGCGAAATAGATAACTTTGGATACAAAGGAGAATGATGATGAAAAGATGTTTAGGATGTATGGAAACATACAGTGATGAATTAAATATATGTCCTCATTGTGGGTATGTAGAAAATTCTATGCCCGAAGAGGCCATCCATATGATACCGGGAACAATTTTGCACGGACAGTATATTGTTGGTAAAGTAGTCGGCTACGGAGGATTTGGTGTTACATATATAGCATGGGACAGTGTCCTTGAAAAACGAGTAGCAATTAAAGAATATCTTCCAAGTGAATTTTCAACAAGAATGCCAGGTAAACCACAGCTGACAGTATTTAATGGTGATAAAGCACAGCAGTTTAATGATGGTTTGAAAAAGTTTTTGGATGAAGCAAGAAGGCTGGCGAAATTTCAGGATGAGCAGGGTATTGTTAAAATATATGATTGCTTTGAAGAAAATGGTACCGCCTATATCATAATGGAATATCTTGAGGGTGTAACTCTCGGAGAATTTTTAAAGGAAAACGGAACATTACCTGAAAAAGTTGCAATCCAGATGATGATGCCAATTATGAAGTCTCTTAAGACGGTTCATCAGGCAGGCATTATACACAGAGATATTGCACCTGATAATATAATGATATCCACAGACAGTCAGATTAAACTGATAGATTTTGGTGCTGCGAGATATGCGACAACAAGTCACAGCAGAAGTCTTACGGTAATAATTAAACCGGGATATTCTCCGGAGGAACAGTACAGAAGCCGTGGAGACCAGGGACCACATACAGATGTCTATGCAGTAGGTGCCGTGTTATATAAAATGATTACAGGAAAAACACCACCTGACGCAATGGAACGAAGAGCATATTTTGAAAATGGAAAAAAAGATATGCTTGAACCGCCTAGTAAGTATTGCAAGACAATATCCAAAAATGTTGAAAATGCAATACTTAATGCAATGAATGTGCGAATTGAAGACAGAACTCCGGATATGCCTACGCTTATTGAGGAATTAACAACTGAGGAAGAAGTAGTCAGAAGAAACGGTAAAATCAAGAAGATAGATATATTAAAATGGCCTTTAGGTGTAAAAATTGCCGTTCCGACTGCATTAGTGTCAATAATAACCCTTATTGTATTATTTTTAACAGGAGTTATAGGCTTCAAAAAGCATACACCACGAGATATTTATATACCTGATGGAATGACAAGAGTGCCGCGTATAGTAAGTATGCTTGAGGATGAGGCGCAGGCTACACTTGTAGAGAAAAACCTTAATCTTGTTGTGAGCGGTAAACAATATGACAGCCAGATTGCAGAGGACTGTATTCTTATGCAGGAACTGACAGTAGGTTCCGTTGTTCCTATAAATTACAATTTAGGTGTTGTAATAAGTGCGGGAGAACGAAGCGTTTCAATGCCATTTGTTGTGGGCTTTGACAAAGATACAGCAATAAAAAATCTCGAAGATATGGAATTATCTTACGAAATAATAGAAGATTATGACAGTGTTTTTCCTGAAGGATACATATGTGCCCAGAGTATAGCGGGAGGAACAGAAACAAGTATCGGAACAGTAGTAACCCTTACAGTGTCATTGGGAAGAGATCCTGACGTAGACTACAGTTTTGATGAAGATGTTATGCCTGATATAGTAGGTATTTCTCTTGATGAGGCGAAAAAACTTTGTGAAAAACAGGGAATTATTCTTATTGTTTCGGAATATCAATATAACGCAGATTATGATGCAATGTACGTTCTTGCACAGGGCGTTAAAGAAGGCGAAGCAATACAGAAAGATGCGACAGTAGAAATTGTTTTATCTAAAGGAAAGCAGTCATATATTGTTCCGGATGTTGTTTACTTTGAAGAAGAGGAAGCAATTAACATAGTAAAAGAACGTGGTCTGGATTGTGATATAACTTATAAAGAAGATGAAAATGTCGCAGAAGGTTGTGTCGTAAGCCAAAGTGTGGCAGCCGGAACACAGGCGAAAGCAGGAGATGTAATTTCACTTGTTGTATCTTCTGGTCCGCCTAAATTTGATATGATTGATGTTGTAGGCGAACAGCATAAAGATGCAGAAGAGAAACTTCATGAACTTGGATTGGTTGTGACAGTTGATTATATTTATGACGAAAATTATGAACTTGGAACAGTAATCAAACAGAGTGAAGAAAAAGGTGCAAAAGTATATAAAGGATATGAAATTACAATAACTGTAGTATCGGATGAAGCACTTATTAATGTACCTGACGTTGTTGGCAAGGATTTTGATGAAGCAACTGAAATGATTACATCAGCAAACCTCAAAGTTGAGAAAAATGAAATCTACGACAACAATGTTGCAGCAGGTTTAGTAATATCACAGGCACCACAGGCAGGCAGTTCACAAAAGGGAGGTACTAAGATACTTCTTACAGTGAGCCTTGGAAAACAGCCTGTAACCGTTAAATTTAATTCTTTAGGCGGAACTTGTCCGGAATCAGAAAGAACGGTATATTATACAGAAACCTACGGTGAACTTCCTGTACCAACAATGCAGTATCATAAGTTCCTTGGCTGGTATACAGCGGAAAAATCAGGTTCACAGGTAGAAGCTGATACTAAAGTAAATAATGTAAATTCCCAGACACTTTATGCAAGATGGGAAAGAATTTATGTGCGAGTAGCTTTTGACGCAAATGGAGGAAAAGTAGGAACTTCTTCTACCAATATTGCTATGGGTGAAAAATACAGTCTCCCAACTCCTGAAAGAAAATATTATTCTTTTGATGGCTGGTATACAGAAAAAAATGGTGGCACTAAAGTAACGTCAAGTGATGTAATGTCAACCGGTGAAAGGCACACATTATACGCACATTGGACAGTTAAAAGTGTAACTGTTACCTATGACGCAGGTAGCGGAAGCATTACAGGAGATGCAAATGTTAAGTATAATCTTGGAACAGAGTATGGCAAAAAACTGGCAACGAGAACTGGTTACACATTTATGGGCTGGTATACTAAAGCAAATGGAAGTGGTACAAAAGTTCTTAAAACTGATACAGTAACAGATGAAAAAGAACATACATTGTATGCATATTGGTCAAATAAGGCAATTACAATTACATTAGACCCACGAAGCGGTACTCTTAGTGAGCGTTCGATAAAGGCGGAATATGACAAAGAATATGGCACACTGCCTACTCCTAAAAGAAAAGGATACACTTTTGAAGGCTGGTATACCAGTGCTTCCGGCGGTGACAGGGTTACAGAGTCCTCTGTCTGCAAGGATGAAAAGGATGCTACTTTGTATGCGAGATGGGCTAATCAGCAGTTTAATGTATATTTCAATTCAAATGGAGGCTCATGTTCTACAAACAATAAAACAGTTACATATAACAATTCATATGGTGATTTACCTTCTGCAACAAGAACAGGTTATACTTTCGCTGGATGGTATACGGAGAGCTCGGGAGGAAGAAATGTAAACCAAAATACTACATATACAGATATAAATGACACTACGTTATATGCGCATTGGAATAAAAATTCTTACACAGTTACTTTCGATGCGAATGGAGGTTCTTGTTCAACAGGAAGAATCACTGTAAAATATGACGATTCCTACGGAGGGTTGCCTACGCCTTCATACTTCCGTCATACTTTTGCAGGATGGTATACATCTCGAAGCGGTGGCAGCAAAATAGAATCCGGCAGTATATTTAGAGAAACCAGGAATATTACATTATATGCACATTGGAATGATATACCCGTAACTGCTATTAATGGTGACTTTAGTGATAAAACATTTGGTGTAGGAGAAACCCGCAACCCTGGAGCTTCAGTATCTCCAAGTAGTGCCACAAATACAACTATAACATGGCGTTCAAATAATACCAATGTCGCTAAAGTAGACGGTAATGGTAATATTACAGGTATATCAAAAGGTACTGCAACAATAACAGCTTCTTGCGGAGGCGTAAGCAGAAATATTACTGTTTATATTAAAAATGTTGTATATGGATATGATTTGAGCCAAGGAAGTATTAATTTTGGTGCTTATATGTACGCACCACAGAATAACTGGATAAATGGCGGAAAACCCGGATATCAGCATATACATATTGAATTTGGAACCAAAAATACGGTTAAAGACGGTAATTCAGTAATCTTCTATTCTAGACGTGACGTTGGTATGTTTGGTATATTTATCGAAAATAAGAAATTAGTAGTTGCCGAAGTGAAAGATGGAAACGGTCATTATAATTTATGCCGAACAAATATTACATTGCAACCTAATACAAAATACAGGATAGAAGTTGACCCAAGTGGAACATATAATATAGTGCAAAATGGTCAGTTAGTTGAAACCGGACATTTCCCTGATTTTAGGTTTATAGTTGGAGGTTCTGGTGTTACTTCGATACCTGGTGCATATACTGTGATGGGTTCTGTTGAAAGCTGGTATGGTGGGGCATATGAAGGTAGTCCGGCCGCTGATATCTATATATATAAAATAGATTCAGAAGCAGGATTTACACATTATGTTCGAGAACATGGTTCACATCCTGGTCATGCCGGTGCAACACACATTGAAGTAACTAGCAATGGAGTTATAAACCGAGGTGGCAATAAAGATGAATGGGTATATTGTGATACATCCGTAACCGGAATAAATAGTAAAGCAATAACCAGAATTCTTGTGGATTATTGATAAAAACATAGGCGTATGCTCCTGATTGGGGCATACGCCTGTGAGACCGTTTCAAGTTTTGTGTAAACGTTAAAAACTGATATAAGATTTGTGAATAATTACAAATGGGCAGAGCCGATTTTCCGGATTCTGCCCATATCTGCATTATACAGTAGTTTTTAGGCATGTCAATAAAACCTGCCTAAAATTGACAGTTTTACAGGTTCCGTCCTGCCAGACGTTCTTCATAATAAATTTCTAGCTGGGAATGGATCTGTTCCCAGTCTTGCTTTTGACCGGTCCATTTTTTTGTGATATCCATGGTTGCCAAGTTATCATTCCAGGATTTATAGATTTTCGGGTACTTGGAATCCCATTTATCCTCGAACAATTCTAACTCATTTAAAACTGTTTCTTCCGTTGGAGCTACATATACAAGCTTCAGATCAGCCATGGAATTACTTTTGATGAAGAAGGTTATGAGGATGCGGCGGATAGGTATGCTGCAGATAAATTAATTCCTCCCGAAAAGTATCAGACATTTATTCAGTCAGGCAGATTTGATGCGGATTCAATTAGTAAGTTTGCAAAGTTAATAGAAAGGGATCCGGGTATCGTTTTAGGCAGACTAAAGAATGATGGAAAGGTGTCTTATGACAACTGGCAATTAACAACTGCGTTTACACATCAATACAAAATAAAATATTCTTAGAAAATTTTGCAATAATACAAATTTCAAACCCCTTCGGAAACAGAGCATGAACATATTTCCGGAGGGATTATTTTTATGAAAAATACATTTTGAGGTTACATCAATTAATATGATTTAATAATGTCCTCAACATAATCTAAATCCAATCCGCAGAAGTCGGAAATCTGCTCCGGAGTTTTACCGGAATTAAACATTGACAATACAAATTCAGCTCTGCCTGTAGCTTCACCTTTATAATAGCCATCTTCATACGCTATCTGCTTTAAATTCACAATCCGTATATGTTATAATAATTCCATATTAAAGGAGACTCACTATGCATTACGTTATTTCAGATATACATGGGCAAATCACAGAGTTTAAAAACCTGCTTGAAAAAATAGATTTTGACGGAATCCGTGATAAAATGATAATAGCAGGCGACGTTCTTGACCGTGGTAATTATGGAATTGAACTGATTAAATATATAGAACCGTACATTGAAACAGGTTCAATGAAAATACTTATGGGAAATCATGAAATGTTTTGTCTGAACTATCTTGATGGAAAACTGGATGATTTTACTTATAAATTATTTGGTGGTGCAGGCACAATAAAAAGTCTTAATAAGATGACGAAAGAATCGAAAGAAAATCTGTATCTTTTCCTTAAAAATCTGCCTATTTATGAGGAAATCCGGACAAAATATGGTGAAACAGTTGTTACTCATTCCGGATTTTCTGCAAATTGCATAATATTTAATAAGGATAAAACAATTAATGTTGTAAAATCGATTGAGGCAGCGGCGGACATAAATTTATACGATTTTTTATTATCCGATGATATCCACCGTATGGAAGAATATGACCTTAACCGTTTAGATAAGTTTTTGATTGTAGGACATGTTCCGGTAATGAATCTAAATGATGATGAAAGTAACCATATCTGCAGAGCAACCGGTTATATGTGTATTGATACCGGAGCATCATTTATAGAAAGAGGTGGTGCTATGTCTTGCTATTGCGTGGAAACTGATGAGCAGATATATTTATAAAATTTTAATAATATTCCTCTTTATTTTTCTATAGTCTTGTGCTAACATACAATTAAAGCATTCATATTCTTTTTTCTATGACGTAAGTCATTTCTAATTTCTAAATTGAAATCAATGCTTTATACCCAATCTAATTTTATAAGGCAGGAAGTTTTTATTTAGAATTAATGGCTTTTTCTGCCTGGAAGGAGAACATATGAATAATGAAACTGTAAACAGAAAATACAAGGATACCGTATTCAGGCTTTTATTCAAAGATAAGTCTAATCTTCTCTCACTCTTTAATGCGGTTAACGACACCGACTTTTCCGATGAAAACGATATCAAGATAACTACCCTTGAAAATGCCATATATATGACGAGCAAGAATGATATTTCCTGTATCATAGATATGAAGCTTAACCTTTTTGAACACCAGTCAACAGTCAACCCGAACATGCCATACCGCAACCTTGAATATGTGACAAAGTGTTTTAAAAGATATGTTGGTAATTTTGATGTATATACCGGCAAAGCCCTTACCTTACCTAATCCTAAGTTTGTTGTATTTTATAATGGTGTTAATGAGCAGCCGCCAATCAGGGTAATGCGTCTGTCCGATTTATATGCCCACAAGGACGAGATACCTAATCTTGAACTTGTGGTTATCCAGTACAATATCAATAACCTGGGGGATTGCACCTTAATGGACAGATGTGAACCACTTAAGGAATATTCAGAGTTTATCGGATGCATCAGAAGCAATCTCAAAACAATGGATAAGGGAGAGGCAGTGGATTCAGCCATTGATTATTGTATCGGAAACGGTATTCTTAAAGATTTTCTCACTAATAACAGAAATGAGGTCAGGTCAATGAGTTTATTTGAATTTGATGCGGAAGAACACGAAAAGGCGATAAAGCAGATAGCGTATGAAGATGGCTATGACAGAGGTGAAGAGGCAGGTGCTATCAGGGGCAGAACTGAACTTATATTATCGATGTTTAATTCCGGTAAGACACCGGAACAGATTTCTGATTTTTGTGGATTAGATTTGAAAGAAGTGGAAAAGATTATTGAACAATCAGATGGAAATTCACTGGATAATTAAATGTTTTGGAAAATACATATGATAATCGTTACGAAAATCCGATGAAAACGATATAATAATAACTATCCCTGTACAATATCAATAACCTGGTGGATTGCATCTTAATGGACAGATGTGAACCCCTTAAGGAATATTCAGAGTTTATCGGAAACGGTATTCTTAAGGATTTTCTCACCAATAACAGAAACGAGGTCAGGTCAATGAGTTTATTTGAATTTGATGCGGAAGAATCTGTAAAGGACATTATTAAGGCTTAAATTATTATAAAATATTAATATGTCTCCGGTTTTCTTATTTCCTTGACATCCCAACATCAAAAATATAAAGTATGTATTAGAATAAGCAGAATAGTAGGAGATGCAAGTATGAGAATTTTTGTGACAGGCGTTGCAGGACAGTTGGGTCATGACGTCATGAATGAGCTTAACAAGAGAGGACATGTGGGAATCGGAAGTGATATTGCAGAGCAATATCAGGGGGTCGGGGATGGTTCTTATGTGACTAAAGCCGAGTATATATCGCTTGATATAACGGATAAAGAAAGCGTGGACAAGGTTATAGGCGAAGTAAAACCGGATGCGGTAATTCACTGCGCAGCCTGGACTGCGGTTGATCTGGCAGAAGATGAGGATAAGAAAGATAAAGTCAAGGCAATTAATGCAGACGGAACAGAAAATATTGCCAGGGCCTGTAAGAAATATGATTGCAAGATGATGTATATATCAACAGATTATGTCTTTGACGGACAGGGAGAGACCCCATGGGAACCGGACTGCAAAGATTATAAGCCTCTCAATGTTTATGGTGCTACTAAGCTTATGGGAGAACAGGCAGTAAGTAGTATTCTTGATAAATATTTTATTGTCAGAATTGCATGGGTGTTCGGTGTCAATGGTAAGAATTTTATCAAGACAATGCTTAATGTCGGCAAGACCCATCCGCAGGTGAGGGTTGTGAGTGACCAGATTGGTACGCCGACATATACGCTTGACCTTGCAAGACTTCTTGTGGATATGATTGAGACAGAGAAATACGGATATTATCATGCAACTAATGAAGGCGGATATATAAGTTGGTATGATTTTACCTGCGAGATTTTTAAACAGGCAGGATATGATACCAAGGTAGTTCCTGTAACAACGGCTGAATATGGAATATCTAAGGCGGCAAGGCCTTTTAACAGCAGACTTGATAAGAGCAAGCTTGTGGAAAACGGATTTAAGCCATTACCAACATGGCAGGACGCCGTAGCCAGATATTTGAAAGAGATTATGTAATATGGAAAAATATTTTGTACCCAAAATTGACACCCCTTTAAAGGGAGTGGTGACTGTTCCGGGGTCTAAGAGCATGACGAACCGTGCACTTTTGCTTGCGACATTGTCAGAAGAGGAGTCCGTATTAAGAGGCGTACTTTTCAGTGATGATTCCAGACATTTTTTAGCTTGTCTTCAAAGTCTTGGATTTTTACTTGAAATTGATGAGAATGAAAAAGTTGTTAAAATCAAAGGAACAGGCGGCAGAATTCCATATAAGACAGGAACAATAGATGTGGGAAGTGCGGGAACGGCAGCAAGGTTTCTGACTGCGATGTTGGCACTTTCTGACGGCGAATATACCGTGATGTGCTCAGAACAGATGGAAAAAAGACCTATGGCAGAGCTATTCAATGTTCTCACAGAAATGGGTGCGAGGTTTGAATATCTTAAGAACGAGGGTCACCTTCCCGCAAAGGTTATTGGCAATGGCGGAGTCTGCAAGGATATAACCATGGACATAAGCCGCAGCACACAGTTCCTTAGTGCAATGCTTATGGTGACTCCTGTGACCAGAAGCGGTATCAGAATCAGGATTACAAGTGAAAAAAAGACAGGCGCCTACATTGAGATTACTATGGATATGTTGAGAGAATTTGGCATTAATGTTACTTTTGATGGTGAAGAATATATCGTAGATGGTAATCAGAAAGCAGTTATAGGTGACTACTACATTGAACCTGATGTGTCGGCAGCCTGCTATTTTTATGCAATGGCGGCAGTTACGGGCGGCAAAATTACTGTAAGGAATGTCTTTGAATCTTCAGTTCAGGGTGATATGAAATTTCTTAATGTTTTGGCAGAAATGGGATGTGAAGTTACAGAGACAAAAGATGGAATTACAGTCAGCAGGACAGGCGGTTTGAAGGGCATAGATGTCAATATGAATAATTTTTCGGATCAGGCATTGACACTTGCGGCAATAGCACCATTTGCTGACGGAGATACGGTTATCAGGAATGTAGGACACATAAGAGGTCAGGAATGTGACAGAATGGCAGCCATAATTAATGAGCTGACAAAATGCGGTGTTGCCTGTCATATATCAGGAGACGATATTTTTATATCATCCGGAGCAGCCCACGGCGCAGAAATAGAGACTTATGATGACCATAGGGTAGCGATGGCATTTACCGTTACGGGACTTGTGACAGGCGGAATGATAATAGATAATCCGATGTGCTGCAGGAAAACTTTTGAGAACTATTATGAAGTATTAGAAAAGCTTATTGAGGAAAATAACGATGGAAAAAGATGAACGCTGGGATATTTATGATGTAAATAAAAAGGTTACGGGAAGAACTATGAGGCGCAACGATTTCTGCCTTAAGGATGATGAGTATCATCTTACGGTTCTTGGAGTAGTGTCAAGACCGGACGGAAAGTATCTTATAACCAGACGTGCAATGGACAAGGTGTGGGCACCGGGGGCATGGGAAGTTTCAGGCGGTGCCTGTATGGCAGGTGAAGAGTCCTACGATGCTGTTAAGAGAGAGGTTCTTGAAGAAACAGGGCTTGATGTAAGCAATGCGGATGGAGGCTTTGTTTTTACATATCACAGAGAGAATCCGGGTAAAGGTGACAACTATTTCGTGGATGTTTACCATTTTGTAATGGATTTTGATGAAAATGATGTTATTCCACAGGAAACGGAGACCAATGGTTTTATGTTAGCCAGCCATGAACAGATAAAAGAGTTTGCGAAAAACGGTAATTTTTTACATTATGACAGTATTAAAAGGGTTTTTGAATAGAAAATCTTGAAAAATACGTTTTCTTGTTGTAAAATATAGGATAATATTTTTTAGGCTAGTTGAAATGGCGTTAGGAGGCACACCCGTGAATAATCAGGAAATGATGCAGCTGTTACCTGAACTCGATAGTCAGTATGAGGAATTGGTACAGTATTGTAAGAAATCAGGTACAATAGATCAGAGTCTATATATGGAATATGACGTTAAGAGAGGTCTTCGAGACAGCAACGGTAAAGGCGTGCTGACAGGACTTACTGAGATATCCGATGTAGTGGCTTTTGATATTATTGATGGGGAGCCGGTACCTTGTGACGGCAGACTTTACTTTCAGGGTCAGAATGTGAATAATCTTGTAAGAAAGGCACATAACAGGAGATTCCTTTTTGAAGAGACAACGTATCTTCTGCTTTTCGGAAGTCTTCCTACAGAACATCAGTTGAAGCAGTTTATTAATATTTTAGGCGGTCTCCGTGAACTTTCGGGACAGTTTGTACGTGATGTAATTATGAAAGCACCTTCCGCTAATATTATGAATGCACTTGAGAAGAGTATAGTTACACTTTATTCTTATGATGAGAATCCTGAGGATATCTCTGTTGAGAATGTTTTACGCCAGTCGCTCCAGCTTATTTCAAAGGTGCCGGTAATTTCAGTTTTTGCATATCAGTCTTATATGCACTTCAAGAAGAATGATGTGTTGATTATCCGTAATCCGGACCCTGAGTGTTCTACAGCTGAGAATATTTTAAGAATGTTAAGACCTGACGGTAAATATACAGAACTTGAAGCCAAAGTGCTTGATGTTGCACTTGTTCTCCATGCGGAACACGGTGGTGGTAATAACTCTACTTTTACGACACATGTTGTTACGTCTTCGGGAACAGATACTTATTCAACAATGGCATCTTCAATAGCATCATTAAAGGGACCTAAGCATGGTGGTGCCAACCTTAAGGTTCAGAAAATGATAGAAGATATTAAGTGCCATGTTACTGATTGGGAGGATGAGAAGGCTCTCACAGACTATCTCCAGAAGATACTTGATAAGCAGGCTTTTGATAAGGCAGGACTTATTTATGGAATAGGACATGCGGTATATACCCTTTCGGATCCGAGAGAAGTTCTTCTCAAAGAGTATGCTCATAAGCTTGCCATGGAGAAAGGACATCTTAAAGAGTATGAGCTTCTTGACAGAATTGAAAATATATCTAAGAAGCTTGTTGCACAGTCAAGAAATGCCTTAAAGCCAATATGTGCCAATGTGGATTTTTACAGCGGATTCGTATATACGATGCTTGGAATTCCTGAAGAACTTTTTACACCAATTTTTGCAATTGCAAGAATTGCCGGATGGAGTGCGCATCGTCTTGAAGAACTTGTCAACAAAGGCAAGATAATCAGACCGGCATATAAGTATGTGGGACATCATGTTGACTATGTAGATATCGCAGACAGAAAAGAAAGAGAAATATAATATATAAGTCCTCTTGAAGTTTTTTCAGGAGGACTTTTTATGTAGAAAGGAAATGAAATATTTGACATTACAACAGCTTATGTATTATGTGACAACTGCCGAATGTGGAAATATTACTGAGGCGGCAGAAAAGCTTTTTATCTCACAGCCAAGTCTCAGTAATGCAATTCACAATCTGGAAAAAGAAATGGGAATAGTTGCTTTTGTAAGATCTAATAAAGGCGTGGTGCTTACAAGAGATGGGGAAAAACTTTTATCATTCTCAAGAATGTTGCTTGAACAGGCAGATATTATGAAGGAACATTTTGGGACAGGGGAAAAGAGAACTCCGAAATTTTCGGTATCCTGCCAGCATTATTCGTTTGCGGTTAATGCTTTTGTGGACCTTATTAAAGAATATGATGCCGACCAGTACAGTTTTATTATCCGGGAAACACAGACGGGTGAGATCATTGATGACGTAGCCGGGGGCAGAAGTGAGATTGGAATTATATACCTTTCGGAAAATAATGAAGAAGTTCTTAGTAAGATGTTAAAAAAGAATGAGCTTGTATTTGAGGAATTGTTTATTGCAAATCCACATGTGTTTATCTGCAAGGAACATCCTCTTGCAAAAAAAGATATTATCAAAGTGGAAGAGTTGAAAGCATATCCGTATCTTGTTTTTGAACAGGGAGAAAAAAATTCATTTTATTATGCGGAAGAATTTTTAAGCATGCTTGATTTCCCAAAGAATATACAGGTCAGGGACAGGGCGACACTTTTCAATCTTGTAATAGGACTAAATGGTTTTACAGTTAGTTCAGGTGTAATTGACCGTAAGTTAAACAGTGAAAGCATTATTGCCAAACCACTTGATGTAAATTGTTATATGAGAATCGGGACGATAAGAAAGAAAAATATTATGTTCAGCAAATATGCTTTTTCATATATGGAAGCATTAAAAAAGCATCTGTCCATAGTTTTAAAATATGAATAACTGCATTTTTAATGTATTTTTCAAAAAATATTTATACTGATATACTATCCACAAGTTAAGAAAACGGAGGATTGAATATGAGTAATTTACAGACACCTTTCAGATACGATTTTGTAGGCAGTTTTTTAAGACCTGATAAATTAAAAGAAGCTAGAAGAAAGTTTGATAACGGAGAATCCGATTATGCTGCGTTAAAAAAAGTTGAAGACGAGTGTATCGTTGAACTTGTAGCAAAAATAAAGGAGCTCGGTTACCATGTAATTACAGACGGTGAGTTCAGAAGAGCGACATGGCATCTCGACTTTATGTGGGGATTTGATGGTGTAGGACATACACCTACAGAAACAGGACTTCCTTTCCACGGAGAAGCAGCGATGGTTGATGATACATATATAGTCGGCAGAATCGGTTTATCAAAAGAGCATCCGTTTGTCGAACATTTCAGATTCGTTAAAGCATTAGAAGACGAGAATACAGTAGCAAAACAGACCATGCCTTCGCCTGCTCAGGTTCTGGCACAGTTTACAATGCCATTTAACAGATTAAATACAGAAAAAGTATACAGCGATGACAAAGAGCTTGAAGACGATATTGTGGCAGTTTACAAAAAGGTTATTGATGACCTTTATGCCGCAGGCTGCAGAAATATCCAGTTAGATGACTGTACATGGGGTATGTTTGCGGACAAAATAGGACATACACTTTACGGAACAACAAGGGAAGGACTTATCGAATTCCAGAAAGCACATAAGGATATCAATAACAGGGTTATTGCCAACGCACCAAAGGATATGATTATTAATACCCATGTCTGCCGCGGTAATTTCCATTCAACCTATGCAAGCGAGGGTGCTTACGATTCTGTTGCGGATGTTTTATTCGGTGAAGAAAATGTAAATGCATACTTCCTTGAATTTGATGATGAGAGATCAGGCGGATTTGCTCCTCTTGCAAAAGTATCCGGAGATAAAAAAGTCGTTCTCGGACTTATAACAACAAAGTCTTCTAAGTTAGAGGATAAACAGCTTGTCATTGACAGAATTCATGATGCGGCCAAATACATTCCTCTCGACAGATTATATTTAAGTCCACAGTGCGGTTTTGCTTCCTGCGAAATCGGAAATAAACTTACAGAAGAAGAACAGTGGGCAAAACTTAAACTTGTAAAAGAAATTGCCACAGAAGTCTGGGGCTAGGATTAAACATAGGCTTTATGCATTCACGCATAAAGCCTTTTATAATGGATGAAAAAAAGATATTAAATTTTCTTGAAAAGCAGGGAGAATATAATTCCGGGGATTATAACCGCAGCCATAGGTAACAGCAGACTTCCCGTAAGTGCTGCAAGCTGTAAAAATGGTGCCATAATAATGACTGCACCCGTAAACATAATTATGGATGACAGACAAAGAAACAGACGCAGACTGTTAAAAGGCATACATGATTTGGCTACGGCTGCCAGGCTTATAAAACCTACAGAAAGATACATTAAAAGATTGCATTGCAATTCATTTATGCTGAGTGCCGGACTTATAAGGAGAAATACAAGGCAGCAGGCGAATATGGCAATGCTGTCAGGCAATGCGCTTGTAACCGCATTCCGTAAAAAAGTACCTTCGACTTTGCGGTCATTCTTTTCAAAGGACATAAAAAATGCAGGAAAAGCTTCTATTACCGCATCTATCAATGTAATCTGAATCGGAATAAACGGAAAATCCCTGTTAAAGAACAGGCATAAAATACAAAGCAGTACGGAATAAATTGTTTTTATAAAAAAGACACCGGCCGATTTAGTCATGTTATTTATGACACGGCGGCCTTCTGAAATAACGTCTTTTAACACGCCAAAATCCGAATCCAGAAGAACCAACTCCGCTGTCTGTTTGGCGGCATCACTGCCGTTTCCCATTGCAATGGAGCAATCCGCTTGACGTAATGCCAGTAAATCATTGACTCCGTCGCCTGTCATGGCCACTTTATTGTTATTTTTCTGCAATGCCCTGACGATGATACGTTTTTTCTCAGGAGTAACCCTGCCAAAAATTGTGTATTTTACGGCAGCCTGTTCCAAGGATTCACCATCTAAACCGGACACATCTATATAATTATCATTATTTTTAATACTACACTGACCTGCGATGCAGGAAGCGGCAACCGGATTGTCACCGGATATGACTTTAATTTCTACATCCTGATTTTTAAAATATTTAACGGATTCCGACGCATTTTTCCTAAGGACATCGGAAAGGACAATCTTACCGGCAAGAGTAATGTTGCGGGGTGTTATCTCATTGGTGTTACAGATACCTACATAGAGGATTCGCCGGCCTTTTTTCATTAACTGCATAACATCGGAGGAAATATTGCAGGTCAGCTTTTCGGGAGCACCGAGTACGAGTGTACGTCCGTCTTTCAGCGCAACGGTTGAATATTTTCTCTCTGAAGAAAAAGGCGTTGTTGAAACGATTTCGTAAGAGGAGGCGGCTGTAAAGTAATGCTTTACTGCCTTAAAAGTGGAATTGTTATCATCGGTGTGTTTAATGTAGGTCGAAAGGAGTTTATTAAATTCGTTCTTATCAATTTCCATTGAGACCTTTTCTACTTTAAGACTTCCCTCTGTAAGTGTTCCGGTCTTATCAAGACAAAGGATGTTGCAATGGGCAAGGTTTTCAATGGAATTTAATTCCCTTACCAGAACGTGTTTCCTGGAGAGATTGATTACACCTGTGGCAAGTCCTATGCTTATTAACAACACAAGTCCTTTAGGCAACATTCCGAGAAGCCCGGCAGAGGTTGCCACTACGGCTTCCGAAAGGGTACTGTGACGGACTGCAAAGGACTGGATAAATAAAAGTATTCCAAGTGGCACAATTATAAAACCTGTGAGTTTTGTGACTTTGCTCATGGATGTTATCAGTTCTGACTTGGCGACATCAGTCTTTTTAACTTCATCTACCATCCTTGAAGTAAAACATGCAGAACTTTCGCATAATGCTTTTGCGGTTGATTTACCTGAAATAATGCTGCAACCCGCTAAAATCGTGTCGCCCGGATGATGTGTTACAGGCTCGGATTCTCCCGTAACAATGGATTCATCAACTTCCACGGAACCTGTAACAACAGTACAGTCAGTGCAGACAGAAGCACCTGAGTATAGAAGTAATATGTCACCGGTTCTGATTTTTTCAGGGGTAACCACTTCTTCAATGCCGTCTTTTAAAAGTGCTGCATGGGGGCGTGACTGAAGCGACAGCTTTTCAATCTGTTTTTTTGCCTTTATTTCCTGAATTATGCCGACAACGGTATTGGTCATGACAATGGTTATGAATAACAGGTTCTTAAAAGCACCTACATAGGCAAGCATAACAGCGATTAATAAGTTTAATAAATTAAATACGGTACAGATGTTGTCTTTTAATATCCGGGGTATGGTTTTGGTTGCTTTATTCATGTATATAATTTTATGCAGAAGAAGTGTTTTTTAATACAATAATTATACATTAAGAATCAGAGAAAAATTGATGAATTGTCAACCTAAATAAAAATATGGTTGACAATTATAAAATTAACTACTATACTTCAAAAGGAATTTATAGGAGGAAACCTCATAAAGAGGAAAAAGAAAAAATGGCAAAAAAATATTTTAACACCAAATCAATCGTATTAATGGCATTGTTTGCTGCACTTTTATGTGTGTCTGCATATATCAGCATTTCATTACCTATTCCGGGAGCACCACATCTTACATTGGTAAACTTTATGGTCTTACTTATATCTTTTGTGCTTCCTGCATTTCAGCCGGCACTTGTAGTTGCAGTATGGATGCTTCTTGGAATCGTCGGCGTTCCTGTATTTATCGGAGGTGCCACAGGAATCGGATATCTTATCGGACCATGGGGTGGATATACATTATCATTTATCGTAGTTGCGATACTTGCGCCTATTGTAAGAGGCAAAAAATACAACCGAATTAAATTTACAATCCTTTCCGTAGCCGCAGCACTTTTAATAGACTTTCTTGGAATGCTCTGGCTTACATTTATTGGCGGACACTCAATCAAGTATTCATTTACATACGGTTTTGTGCCATTCCTTCCATTGGATTTAATCAAGGCTGTTGTTGTTGCACAGATTGTACCGCTGTTCAGAAAAGTTATTGCTGAACAGAGCGAATAGATTTTCTACCACGGATAGCCTGTAGCATATTGGTTAAAGAATGACTATGGGTTGAACCGGCTTCAAAAGGTCAGAACTTTTGAAGCCGGTATTTTTTGCACTTTTTTGTAATTGGGAATGAATTGAACTTATATTATATTCTGCTATTAATCCACTTAAGCACATCCTCATAAACAATATTTCGGTCAATATCGTTAAGAATCTCATGTCTCATGTCAGGATAAAGCTTTAATGACACATCGGAAATTCCGATGTGTTTGTAGGTGTCATAGACTTTTTTAGGACCTTTACCGTAATTTCCCACAGGGTCACACATTCCCGCAATTACAAAAATAGGGAGTGACTTAGGAATTGATACAAGGTTCTTCGGATTGTCCACATAGTGTAATATTGAAAATAACGTTTTGAAACCATTGCTGGTAAATGGAAAACCGCAAAGAGAATCTTCGTTGTATTTTTTTAGAACATCGTCATTACGGACAACCCAGTCGTTCTTTCCTGTGGGATTGGCTATTTTTTTATTATAGCCGCCGAAAGAAAGACGGTTAATCAGCCCGGACTTATTATGTCCCTTTGAAAAAATGCCGGAAATTGAGGATAAAATCTTACCAAAACCTGTAACAATGGCAGGCTTCGTTCCTGTTCCGCAGATAATTGCACCACGGATACCTTTTCCATACATGGTAAGATATTTTCTCGCAATAAATGAACCCATACTGTGACCAAGTATAAAATAAGGAAGCCCAGGATATTCGCTCTCAGTCATCTTCTTAAGGCGGTGGACATCACGGACCACAATTACATCTGCATTATCTTTTGCAAAATAACCCAATTCCTCGGATAATACGGTAAGACCATGTCCCAGATGGTCATTGCCGACTACAATAAAACCGTTGTCACACATAAAAGATGCAAATTCATCGTATCGTTCCATATGTTCCTGCATACCGTGAATAATCTGTAATATGCCCTTTACGGGAACGTTGTCATTCTGCCACTTATATGCCTGACATTTGTGTATACCGTCTCTTGACAGGTATGTAAATCTTGATTTAGTAACCATACACCCTCCAAAATTTTTTATGAACTCATTATATCATAAACATTGATTTTTTAAAACGAATATTATAAAATTAGCTGTGATTATAATTTTTATGGAGGAAAGATATGATCGAATTAAGTAAAAACGGCGTATATCTCGTTAATGGAACACAGGTTGTTGATGAGAACAACTTAGATGAACTTAAAGCATTAACAGGAAGCGTACCGGTTAAAGAAGATGCGGCGAAGAATACTATTGCTTACGGAATCCTTGAATCCCACAATGTATCGGGAAATATGGACAAGCTTCAGATAAAGTTTGATAAATTGACATCTCATGATATCACATTTGTAGGTATAATCCAGACCGCAAGAGCCAGCGGACTCGAGAAGTTCCCTATTCCTTATGTACTTACCAACTGTCATAACAGTCTTTGTGCGGTAGGCGGTACAATTAATGAGGATGACCATATGTTTGGTCTTACCTGCGCCAAGAAATACGGCGGAATTTATGTACCACCTCATCAGGCAGTTATTCACCAGTTCGCAAGGGAAATGCTTGCCGAGAGCGGTAAGATGATTCTTGGTTCTGACAGCCATACAAGGTACGGAGCTCTTGGTACAATGGCAGTCGGAGAAGGCGGACCTGAACTTGTTAAACAGTTATTATGCAAGACATACGATATAGACCGTCCGGGTGTTGTGGCAATTTACCTTACGGGAGAACCTGTGAAGGGTGTTGGTCCGCAGGACGTTGCAATTGCCATTATCGGAGCAGTATTTGCTAACGGTTATGTTAAGAATAAAGTAATGGAATTTGTAGGTCCCGGCGTATCTAACCTCAGTGCCGATTTCAGAATCGGTGTGGATGTTATGACAACAGAGACAACCTGTCTTTCATCAATCTGGAGAACAGATGATAAGATTAAAGACTTTTATGATATACATGGAAGAAGCGAAGCATACAAAGAACTTAATCCGGGTGCCGTTGCTTATTATGACGGAGCAGTATTTGTTGAACTTGACAAGATTAAGCCAATGATTGCAATGCCATTCCATCCAAGTAACGCTTACACAATAGAAGAACTTAATGCCAACCTTGAAGATATTCTTCATGACTGTGAGCAGAAAGCGAAGATAAGTTTTGGAGATAAGGTACAGTTCAATCTTACCAATAAGATTAAAAACGGCAGACTTTATGTTGACCAGGGTATTATCGCAGGCTGTGCCGGCGGCGGATACGAAAATATCTGTGATGCGGCAGACATATTAAGAGGCAAATCAATCGGTGCCGATGAATTTACGCTCAGCGTATATCCTGCAAGTACACCTATTTATGTTGAACTTGCAAGAAACGGCAGACTTGCAGACCTTATGGCGACAGGTGCGATTGTTAAGACAGCATTCTGCGGACCTTGTTTCGGTGCCGGAGATACACCTGCCAACAACGCGTTTTCTATCAGACATTCAACAAGAAACTTCCCTAACAGAGAAGGATCTAAGATACAGAACGGTCAGGTTGCTTCGGTTGCTCTTATGGATGCACGTTCAATCGCTGCAACAGCGGCTAACAAGGGATTCCTTACGGCTGCAACAGATATGGATGTGGAATACACAGGACCTACATATCATTTTGATAAGACAATATATGAAAACAGAGTTTTTGACAGTAAGGGAGTTGCAGACCCTGAACAGGAGATACAGTTTGGTCCTAATATCAAGGACTGGCCACAGATGGTAGAACTTCCTGAAAACCTTATAATCAAGGTTGTATCGGAGATTCATGACCCTGTAACAACAACGGATGAACTTATTCCTTCAGGAGAGACTTCTTCATTCAGATCTAACCCACTTGGACTTGCGGAGTTTACGCTTTCAAGAAAAGATCCTGAATATGTCGGAAAAGCTAAAGAAATACAGAAGGCAGAAAAAGCAAGAGAAGCAGGACAGTGTATGGGTGAAGCTGTACCTGAACTCAGGGAAATTATGCATAAGATTAAGGAAAGCTACGATGTATGTAAGGATAATACAGGTGTAGGAAGTACAATTTTTGCGGTTAAACCAGGTGACGGTTCGGCAAGAGAACAGGCAGCATCATGCCAGAAGGTACTTGGCGGATGGGCCAACATTGCTAATGAATATGCCACAAAGAGATACAGAAGTAACCTTATTAACTGGGGTATGCTTCCATTCATAATTGATAAAGGTGAATTGCCATTTGCTAACGGAGATTATATTTTCATTCCGGGAATTGCCAAGGCTGTTAAGGATAAAGCCTCAGTGATGAAAGCTTATGTAGTCAACAAAGGAATGAAAGAATTTGAACTTAAGATGGATCCGTTGACAGATGATGAGCGACAGATAATACTTGATGGTTGTTTAATCAATTATTATAAATCACACTAATCATTCAATAGGAGGAAAAGGACAGAATGAATTACACAATTGAAGGCGGTACATTGCCAACACTTATTTTGAACCTCGAAGCAGGCGAAACAATTATGACAGAAGGAGGAGCAATGTCGTGGATGTCTCCTAATATGCTAATGGAGACAACTACCAATGGTGGTTTTGGTAAGATGATGGGAAGAATGTTCAGCGGTGAAAAATTATTTATGAACCGTTATACAGCACAGGGTGGTCCGGGAATGATTGCCATGGCATCAAGTTTACCGGGAAGCATCAAACCATTTGAGATTGTTCCGGGCAGAGAGCTTATCTGTCAGAAATCATCATTTCTTTCATGCACACCGGGCATTGAACTTTCAGTAGCTTTCCAGAAAAGGCTTGGAGCAGGTTTCTTTGGCGGCGAAGGATTTATTATGCAGAAATTATCAGGTCAGGGACTTGCATTTATTGAAATTGACGGATATTGCAAAGAATATGAATTGGCACCCGGTCAGCAGATTATTCTTGATACCGGTTATCTTGCGGCAATGGAAGCAACATGTACAATGGATATTAAGTCAACAGGCGGCGTTAAGAATGCTTTATTTGGTGGAGAAGGTTTCTTTAACACGATTGTAACAGGTCCTGGTAAAGTATACGTTCAGTCAATGCCAATGAGCAAAATGTTTGGCGCGTTAGGATCAACTAACAAATAATAAACGATATACGGATAGTTTTTACGGAAGCGGCATGATCTTTTGGATTATGCCGCTTTTTATATATAAAAATGTAATAAATAATAGCTTCCCAGAATATATTATTAAAAAAGGTGTTTTTTATGCTTAATTATTTATGGGCATTTATGGTTCTTGCAGGGACTTTGTATGGCATGATAACAGGTAATGTGGATAAAATAACAGATGCACTTCTTACAGGAGGTGGATCTGCGATTGATATGGCAATGACATTGTTTGGAGTTGTTGCACTTTGGACAGGGTTAATGAACATTGCCATGAAAAGCGGTCTTATTAACTGTATACAGGAAAAATTATCGCCGGTTGTAACATTTCTTTTTCCCACCGTTCCTAAGGAACATAGAGCAAGAAAATATATAACCGTTAATCTTGTTTCTAATTTTCTTGGATTAGGTGTAGCAGCAACTCCGGCGGGGCTTAAGGCGATGGAAGCACTTTCGGACTTACAGGATGATAAGGCGGGAGAACATATAACATCTATGTCCTCTGCCATGTGCGCCTTTCTTGTAATAAATATTTCCTCAATCCAGCTTATTCCGATAACAGTAATTGCTTATCGGGCACAGTATGGAAGCATTAATCCTGCGGGAATAATAATACCCGGTATAATAGCAACTTCGGTAAGCACACTGGCCGGAATTATTTTTGTAAAAATAATGGAAAAGAAAGATAAAATTGTACATAAAAACAACAGATAATGGTATAATGAGGAAGAAAAATGTTAATGAACAACAGGAGGAAATCTTATGAAAATTTTATTTTATGATGCAAAACAATATGATATCGAATCTTTTAACAAACAGCTAAAAGATTATCCTGAAATCACAGTTGACTATATAGAGACAGATATAAATGAAAGAACAGCATCTCTCGCGGATGGGTATGATGCCATATGTGCGTTTGTAAGTTCTGACCTTGGGAAGAATACAATAAAAATATTGGGAGAAAAGGGCGTCTCACTTATTCTTATGAGATGCGCGGGTTATAATAATGTTGACCTTGCCACTGCCGATGATCTGGGTATTACAGTGCTTCGTGTTCCGGGATATTCGCCTGAAGCAGTAGCAGAACACGCCATGACACTTGCTATGTGTGTTAACAGAAGAATTCATAAAGAATATATAAAGGTAAGAGAGAATAACTTCAGCCTTGTGGGACTCAAGGGACTTAATTTTTACGGAAAAACAGCGGGTATAATCGGAACAGGCAAGATAGGAGCGGCAATGGCAAGAATCTGTCACGGATTTGGGATGAAAGTAATAGCTTACGATAAGTACCCTAACAAAAATCTTGATTTTATAGAATACAAAGAGTTAGAAGAAGTTTTACGGGAATCTGACCTTATATCTTTACATTGCCCGCTTACTGTGGAGAATTATCATATGATTAATGCCAAGACTATTTCTCTTATGAAGGATAATGTTATTTTTGTAAATACGTCAAGAGGCGAACTTGTTGACACGGAAGACCTGATTGCAGGCATAAGATCAAAAAAATTCCACGGCGTGGGTCTTGATGTGTACGAGGAAGAAGGACACAACGTATTTGAGAACAGGGAGGAAGATATTCTTGAGTCTTCAATTACAGCAAGGCTTCTTTCATTCCCTAACGTAATTATAACCTCCCATCAGGCCTTTTTTACTGAAGAAGCCCTTGAAGCAATAAGCAGGACAACCCTTGATAATGCTATGGATTTCAAGAAAGGCTCAATCAATCAGATGAATCAGGTAAAGTAACCGGAATACGGAGGAAATGATGAGAATAGAATATATCCGCATCAGTAATTTTAAATCAATAGATAATCTGGAAATTAAAGATATAGAAAATGCACTTATTCTCGTAGGACAGAATAATACAGGAAAAAGTACGGTAATAGATGCAATAAGAGCGGTATGTGGTGACTACAAAATACAATTCGATGATTTTGATGACAGTGGTGCCAATATCGAAATAAGCATAAGACTCAGAATTTTTGACAGTGACCTTGCCAATCTTCAAAAAATGGGATTGGTCAGCCGCTGCCGGAGATATGAACCATGGCTCAGGGAATTTGGAGAACGGCTTCCGTCCTATGTTCCGGATGGAGAAGAATTTGACGAACCTGATGGCGGCGTGTTATCGTTTACCTTTTATGCCAATAGGACAGGAAAAGTAAGGTGGGATGACGGTTTTCATAAAAATAACCAGTGGATTTCAACAATTTTTCCGAAAATATATTACTTGGATGCGGAGAGAAACCTTACCGTATTTTCCAGGGATATGCTTTTTTTGCAGGAAAATGAGGAAATGAAATGTATGAAAGCAGGATGTTGTATTTTTGAGCATGCCAAAAAATGCAACCATTGTTTTTCCTGTATTGGCCTTATAAACAGAAAAACGGTGGAGGAATTGACCGCCTTTGAGACTTCAAAGCTTCTTGAATATAAGACATATCAGATGAATCTTGATGAGTTTTCGGCAAAGGTGAACAGGATATACAGAAGAAACGGAGGACAGGACACCATTGTATATTCAATGAATAATGATTTGGAAAGCATGCTTACCGTGAACACGGAGATTCATACAGATGCAGGCGGATTTACAAGGCCTGTGTCATATATGGGACGGGGAATGAGAAGCATATACATGCTGTCCCTTCTGGAAGCAGATCTGGATGATAGTAATTATCCATGCATCATAATGATGGAAGAACCTGAAATGTCATTACATCCTACATTACAAAAAAAGTCAGGGGATATTCTTTATCGTCTTTCCAAAAAACACCAGGTTATTTTTACAACACATTCGCCTAATCTTCTCCCTAATTTTAACAGCAGGCAGATAAGACAGATGGTCTGTGACAGGGAAGGAAGGTCTGTGGTTAAGGAAAAGACGGATATAAGTGTCATTTTGTCAGATCTGGGATATACGGCAAACGATCTGATGAATGTGAACTTTGTTTTTATTGTTGAGGGAAAACAGGATAAGAGCAGACTTCCTATTCTTCTAAAAAAATATTATAGTGAGATGTATGACGAAGATGGCAATCTCAGCAGGGTTGCGATAATTACTACCAACAGTTGTACCAATATTAAGACCTATGCCAACCTTAAATATATGAATCAGGTATATATAAGAGACCAGTTTCTGATGATAAGGGACGGTGACGGCAAAAATCCAAAAGAATTGAGAAAACAGCTTTGCAGATATTACGAGGAGCAGGATTTACGGGACGTAGACCATCTCCCGAGAGTAACGGAGAAGAATGTCCTTATATTAAAATACTATTCTTTTGAAAACTATTTTCTTAATCCCGCGATAATGGCAAAATTAGGTGTCATTAAGTCAGAATCAGATTTTTACAAAATATTTCTTCAGAAATGGAAAGAATATTTGAACAGGATAAGGAGCGGAATACATTTAAAACAGATTATGGGACATGATCTGCAAAGTATACAGGATGTAAAAGATAATATGGAACTTATAAAACGCTATATGCGGGGACATAATGTTTTTGATATTTTTTACGGAAGATATAAAAACAGCGAAACCGAATTGCTTACAAAATATGTTGAGCTTGCACCAAGGGAAGACTTTGCGGATATTCTTAATTCAATAGACCGTTTTATTATATTTGAAAGTAGAAAAAAATAATATGTTAGTGTATAATTACATGACATAGGATACGCAGATACAAAATCATAAAATTTAAGAGGTGACATATGGACGACAACTGTGTTAAAACAGAAGAAACGGGAACATCCGGCAGAAAAAGATTTAAGCTGCCTAATAAATATCTGACAATCGGTCTGGTTGCATTTATTGTAGTTGCAGCATGTATTTTATTTTATTATTTATTTTTTGAAGATAAGTCACTGTTTGGATTTTTCAAAATATCAATCCAAAGCGTAAGGGCATTTATAATAGGTGCGGTTCTGGCATATCTGCTTAAGCCGATATGTGCTATTTTTGAAAACTGGCTTGGCAAGGCTTTTGCCAAATTAAAGAATAGAAAGCGGGCAAAAAATCTGCAGATTAATATAGCAATAGGGTGTACGGCAATATTGTTTGTTGCACTTGTATATGTTCTTTTTGCAGCCATTATTCCTGAGGTAATAGACAGTGTAATGACTATATCTGAGAATGTTCCGGGATGGCTTCAGAATATTTCGGACTGGCTGACAAAGCTTGCAAAGAATAATGCTAATATGCAGGCACAGATTAAAGACTTTTTTACGAATTTCTCAGACAAAGTTGTGGAATTTCTCAATGAATTCCTTATAAAGGGCGGTAAAACAGAGATTGTGATTTCAGGTGTTACGAACAGCCTTAAAAGCATACTTGTACTTCTTAAAGATATACTTGTCGGTGGTGTTTCATGTATATACATTCTTCATGAACGTAAGAAATTCGCAGTCCAGGGTAAGATGCTTGTATACAGCATTTTTAAAGGAAAATGGGCGGACAAGGTTATGGAAGAAATCAAGTATACAGATAAGATGTTCAGTGGATTTATTAATGGTAAAATAATAGATTCCATTATCATAGGTATACTCTGTTTCATTGTTACATCACTTTGCAGAATACCATATGCTTTGCTTATAAGCGTTTTTGTAGGCATTACCAATATTATTCCGTTTTTCGGACCTTTTATCGGAGCAATTCCGTCGGCACTTATTGTCCTTATGATAAGCCCTATAAAGTGCCTGTATTTTATCATAATAATTGTGGCAATCCAGCAGTTTGACGGTAATATTCTCGGACCTAAGATACTCGGCAACAGTACAGGACTTTCAAGTTTCTGGGTACTCTTTTCCATTACATTTTTCGGCGGTATATGGGGATTTGCCGGAATGGTTTTAGGTGTACCTGTTTTTGCGGTACTCTATGATATTATAAGAAGACTTGTGAAAAAGGGCCTTGATAAGAGAAACAGAACAGAAATGTATGATGAATACGAACTTGACAGGCATATAGAGATTCAGGAAAGAGCAGAAGCTAAGGCAAAGAGGGTAAGCAGACTTACCAGATTTAAGTCATATAAAGTTCATCCTGATGATGATAAGAATAAAAATTAATAATTATCAAAGTAACCGGAGCATAGAATAGTAGTAATTCTATGCTTCGGTTATTTTATGAAAATAATAATATATCTTTCGGAATTTATGATTCCGATTACTGCAATTTTTATTGTGGGTTATGGTCTGATAAAAAAACAGAAAGTTTATGAACAGTTTATTGATGGGGCAAAGGACGGACTGGGGACTGTCCTTTCAATAATTCCTACACTTATTGGATTAATGATAGGTGTTAAGGTTATAAGCGCATCCGGTCTGTTATTGTGGATTGCCAAGGCCATCGGAAAATATACTACACATATCGGAGTACCGGCGGATGTGATTCCGATTATTATAGTAAGATTTTTCTCATCAAATGCAGCAAATACATTATGCCTGGATTTATTTGAGCGGTGTGGGACGGATTCTTATGAGGGATTCCTCGTGAGTATCATTATGAGCTGTACGGAGACAATATTTTATACTTTAAGTGTATATGCTACGGCGGCAAAGGTTACCAAAACACGATGGACTCTTGCAGGAGCATTTATAGCAACAATGGCAGGAGTTGCTGCAAGCGTAGTTATTACGAGTATGGTAATATAAAAAAAGAAGCCCTTGGCGTATGGTATATTATACGTCAGGGGCTCCCATATTATATGTCAAATACCCCACAAACTGTAGTAAGTTAAAAAAGTAAATAAGTATACTTTGGTATGCCGATAGGATTTTACTACAGTTCTCTTTGAATAAGTGAAGAGCTAATAATTATCTTCATAGTATAATTTTAGCATAAAAAACTTTTTTTAAAAGGGGTGATGCGCAAATGGTAAAAATATTGCAAATTTTGTATTTTTTGGGGGTTTTCGTGAACGTCTGTGACCGAGAATGACGGAAAAAGACCGAGAATGACTGAGAATGACCGACTTAGACCTAAAAAACAGTGAATATATTCACAATATAATCCCTTTTTCACTTTATAGGAAATTTCTCAAATCGTCAGAAATGGTGTATAATGAACTGGAAATAAAAAATGACATGACAAAAGAGCGAATGTGTTGGATTCGCCATGACGTTGTTTATGAATTTTTTTTTGTGGTAAACTTCTAAAACCAACATAGAGGTACCACATTTGGAACAACAGAGAGGGTCGTATCCGAAAGAGAGCAGAATGGACTGCCGCCAGTCCTGAATAGAACGTATGAAACGTTGTTTTTCAGCAGAAACACATTTACGGAGCTTCTTTTCCTGCTTATGATGTTTTGCATATATCCCATAGTAGCGGAGCATTTTGAAATGTTTTTCGGGGATATGGACAATCAGTTTTTTGATGAAGTCCAAAGCAGGGATGGTTTCGGTAACAGTTTTGTCATCTTCGTGTCTGGTAATGAAAAAGTTACATTTTCACCGTCATAATGATCAATACGGGATGTAGCAATAACAGGTCTGCCGAGATATCGGCTGATGTATTTAATGGTAATATCAGGGGTGCAGAGATTCGGCTTTACACGAACATAAAACCCATCCGCGTGATTCGTGTACATTTCATTTTTAACTTTACGAAAAGATGGGCCAATACAGGAAACAAGCTGCTCAAGCAGTACTTTACGGAAGGCATTCCGAAGAAAGTTATAATCAAAATGTTTGACAGGGCGCCATGGGATGATATAGCCGGCGCCGCCTTCGGAAATGAGGGCGTGGATGTGGGGATTCCATTTTAGATCACGCCCAAAGGTGTGAAGGACACAGATGAATCCGGGGGTAAAGTTTTCAGCTTTATTCATTTTGGAAAACATGCGGAGGATAACATCGCGGACAGAATGGAATAAACAATTTAAGAGAGATCTGTCCTTAAGAAAATAATCACGAAGTTCTTTCGGGATAGTGAATACACAATGGCGATGAACACAGGCAACGAGCTTGCAGGACATATGGAAAGAACGGAGCTGATTGTATTTGTTTCCGCAGGAAGGGCAAAAACGGCTTTTACAGCGAAAGGGAACAAATTTAAGATTGCCACAGTGAGGACAGCCATACATAGCACCACCGTGGGAAGGGTCGCCACAATGGATCATCTTGTTGACATTTTCAATGACAGCAGGACGAGGATGGAGTTCGTAAATGA
>ERZ779669.103-NODE-103-length-51718-cov-9.069818_pt1 | contig 51718 bp, 41 predicted proteins | sample MGYA00511372_ERZ779669 | MGnify/ENA primary metagenome ERZ779669 (study PRJEB29588, sample SAMEA1967891) | human gut metagenome | biome: human gut; feature: human-associated habitat; material: faeces | place: Denmark | collected 2008/2010 ... | reverse complement strand
CCATCAATGGCGGGAGCCTGCTTTCTTCTTCTCTGAAAATCTTTTTTCCTCCTATCTATTTTTTGAATCTATAAGAAAAATTCTCTGTCCCACAGTGTGAAATACAAATTTCACAGTGTGGGATATATATTTCACACTGTGGGATACAAAAACCACACTATGGGACAGAGATTATTCCCTGAATCTAAAAAGAATTTATTTCTTGATTTTGGATAATTAAATGACAGAGATTAAGTTCTAGCTAGTTATAAATTTTGTTGATAAAAATTAGTCCTATATGTCAGTTTTCACATTTACTTTCAAAAGAAATCCTGATTTGTTGACCAAAAGATTTGATAAGAAATACCTAATCATTTGATTTTTAATTATTAAAATATAAGAAACCATCTCATCTTAGGAGATAATTGTTTAGAATGATGAAAAACACCGTTTGCTATCTTCCAGTAAAAGGACAGCAAAGTGGAAAGTGAAGGGGATAAACATTGTAAAGTTTTATATCTGATATTTGTAACTGCTTGTTATTTAGTATTTTATAATAGCTTGCAGGACTAGAGAGTATGCCTTATGTTGAACTATGAATTACATTCTCCTGATCAAAACGATATACAGGTTAATGAGTTATTGTTTATCAAAGAAGCAATGGCGTTGCCACAATGGTTCGTCATGCGCGATTTGAAAAGAAGCAATGCCAAACAGCCTGCGTATAAGCTTCTTAATGAGTTAAAGATTAAGTGTTTTACTCCTATGATATGGAAGACATTCATTCGTAAGGGTAAGCGGATACTTAAAGAGGTGCCTTTTATGCAGGACTTGCTGTTTGTCTACGATTCCCGTAGAGTGCTCGACCCCATTGTAGAAAGAATCGCCACCCTCCAATACCGTTTTGTAAAAGGAGGAAAGCGTATGCCTATGACGGTGCGCACGGAAGATATGGAGCGTTTCATCAAGGCTGTCAGTACGATGGAGCATCCCAACTTTTATACTCCGGAAGAAATCAAGCCTTCTATGATCGGTAAAAAAGTCCGTATCGTGGGTGGTCCGTTGGATGGTTACGAAGGCTATTTGCAGAAGATACAGGGTTCCAAGGTGAAGCATCTCTTTGTGGAACTGCCTAATCTTCTCACTGCTGCCGTGGAGGTGAATCCGGAGTATATTCAGGTGTTGAAATAAAAAGGAATCAGTTGGCTATGACATCACAGTCGGAGAATACCAAGCGCATTGCCAAAAACACGTTAATATTGTATGTGCGTACCTTATTTACAATGTTGGTGTCGCTATATACAAGTCGTGTGATATTGAATACGTTGGGAGTTTCCGACTTTGGAATTAGTAATGTGGTGGGTGGAGTTGTCGGCATGTTCTCCGTCATTTCTGGTTCTCTCTCTTCGTCCATTAGTCGCTTTATCACATACGAGCTGGGGCATGGTGATATCAATAAGTTAAAACGGATTTTTTCCACAAGTGTAAACATTCAAATCGGTATAGCACTGATTATTGTGATACTCGCCGAATGTATAGGAGTTTGGTTTGTCAATCACAAATTGAATATCCCGGCAGGTAGATTGGTCGCAGCCAATTGGGTTTTTCAATGCTCGCTCTTGTCATTTGCCATCGGTCTCATTAGTGTTCCTTATAATGCTTGTATTATAGCTCATGAACGGATGTCTGCCTTTGCATATATGAGTATATTGGAAACCATTTTGAAATTGGTGATTGTATATATGCTTTTCATCTCTCCCTATGATAAACTGATAAGTTATGCCGTATTATTTGTTGTGATTTCTTTGATAATGCGACTGATATATGGATGGTATTGTAATAAACACTTTGTTGAAAGTCACTATGAGTTTATATATGATAGACCTTTGATAAAAGAGATGACTGGTTTTGCCGGCTGGAGTTTTTTCGGCAATACTGCCTATATGCTTAACACGCAAGGAGTAGATATGCTCATCAATATCTTTTTTGGAGTCACACTTAACGCTGCAAAAGGGGTTGCTTCACAAGTACAAAATGCTGTGATGCAGTTTGTGGGTAATTTTACTGTAGCTATCAATCCTCAAATCACAAAATCGTATGCTTCAGGAGACAGAGAGTATATGAATAAGTTAATTTGCCGTGGTGCTCGATTATCTTATTATCTTCTCTTGATATTTACTGTACCGATTGTATGCGAGGCTGATTATATCCTATATCTTTGGCTAAAGACTGTTCCTGAATATGCACCGATATTTTTGCGACTCATATTATTCGGTACATTAATGACTCTATTAGGTAACACGATGCTCACAGCCATACAAGCGACAGGAAATATAAGAAGATATCAAATTTGGATAACAATTACTGGCTGTTTCGTATTTCCTCTTACATGGATTGCCTACAAATTAGGCTTCCCACCAGAAACGACATATATAATATACATCATCATTTACTTTCTTTTAAATTTCATTAGAGTTTATATTGCAAAAGGATTGATGGACTTTCCCGTACGATTATATTTATTTGATGTCATTTTTCGGGTAGTGATAGTCTCTATCGTTGCATTCATTTTTCCATTATTGGTTATACGTTATTTTGAACCGGGATTTCTTCGCTTATGCATATCATGTATAGTCAGTTTGATTTCCTCTTTGCTGACAATAAATATATTAGGATTAGAACATGTAGAACGGGAAATGATATATAAGAAAGTATCACATATATTATTCAAATTAAAATTTAGTAAATAGTATTATATGTCATATAAACAATATATTAAGCGAGGATTCAAATATGTTTTGAATGGTACGCCAATTCAGAATATTACAGCAGATATATCTTATCTACAACCTAATGGACGTTTATCAGGTAAGAAAATTATCGTTACAGGTGGTGGAAAGGGACTTGGTGCTGCAATGGCGGCCAAATTCGTTTCTGAAGGTGCATCGGTGTTGATTTCTGGACGAAATGAAAAGATATTGAAAGAAAAAGCAGGGCAAATAGGCTGTCAATTCCTTACTTTGGATGTTCAGAACACAGATAGTTTCGATAAGTTTATCCATGATGCAGATAGTATCCTTGGTGGTGTAGATTGTCTGGTTAATAATGCTGGTATCTCTTTGCATGAACCGACATTTTTTGATGTTACTCCTGAAACATTCGATGCGCAGATAGCTACAAATTTGCGTGGAGGATTTTTCTTGGCTCAAGGTTTTACCAAATTACTTTTACGTGAGAAAAGAAAAGGTAATGTGCTGTTTGTTTCATCAGAGACAGGCGAGACGGTAGACATTCGTCCCTACGGTTTTACTAAGGCTGCTATAAATAGTTTGGTGCAGGGGCTTGCATGCCTGTTTGTCAAAGACTGCATACGTGTGAATGCTATTGCTCCTGGCATCACAGCTTCCGATATGACAGGGTTAAAGGCTGATGGGAATTTATTTTTAGAATGTAATGCTACCAATCGTGTATATCTTCCGGAAGAAGTTGCTGAAACGGCATGCTTCCTCTTGTCAGATGCCTCCGGATGTATTTCAGGGCAGGTGGTTGTATGTAATAATGGAAGAACTATAAATCCTCGTTGGAAATAAAAATATGAGCAGTAATTTGCAGTATACAAACGAACGTAATGTTCAAATTGTAATAGCCTTATTGAAGGCACATGGTATACATCGGGTGATTGCATCTCCTGGAACGACGAATATGACTTTTGTGGTCAGTATTGAAAACGATCCTTGGTTTCAGATTTGGTCTTCTGTGGATGAACGTAGTGCCGCCTATCTTGCTTGTGGAATGGCAGCAGAGACGGGTGAACCGGTAGTTATCAGTTGTACAGGGGCTACTGCTTCCCGTAATTATATGCCCGGACTGACAGAAGCATATTACAGAAAACTTCCGGTTCTTGCCATTACTTCGACACGTGGCAATCATCAGGTCGGTCATTTGATAGACCAGCAGATTGACCGTCGGAATCTCCCAAATGACATTGCGATGGAAAGTGTTACCATTCCGATGGTTAAGGACCAAGAGGATGAGCATTTTTGTGAGATTGAAGTTAATAAGGCTATATTGGCATTGAAACTCAACGGTGGTGGGCCGGCGCATATTAATTTATATACTCGATATAGTCAGGATTTTGGTGTAGCAGAAATTCCCCACGTCAATGCTGTTTACCGGCATACGATCTTTGACCAGAAACTGCCGGAGATTCCTAAGGATGCTAAGATTATTATTTTTGTAGGATCACATGCCAATTTTTCAGAACGACTGACTGCAGCAATTGATAAATTTTGTGCTACTTATGATTCTGTGGTATTGTGTGATCATACAAGCGGTTATCGTGGGAAATATGAAGTCCACTATCAATTAGTATGCAGTCAACAACAATGGCATTCTTCTTTATCAAAAGTAGACTTATGTATTCATATTGGTGAAGTTTCTGGGAGTCCACTCTGTGTATATGTAGGTCATACATGGCGTATAAGTCCTGATGGTGTATTGCGGGATACATTCGGTAATCTTCGTCGAGTATTTATGATGCCTGAGGAGGAATTTTTTGAAAGATATGCAGAAGATAATGTGAGGCATACAGAATTATTGGATACCATGACGGCAGAGATTGAGGCTGTTGAAGAAAAAATACCGGAACTTCCTTTTGGTAATATATGGATGGCACAACAGATGCATAATAGACTTCCTAAAGGTTGTGAACTGCATCTCGGAATATTGCATAGCCTTAGGTCATGGAATTTTTTTAAGTTGCCGGCAGGTATACAAGCCAAGTGTAATGTGGGAGGATTTGGTATAGATGGAGGAGTGTCTACTATGATGGGAGCTTCCTTCGTACATCCAGAAAAACTCTTTATTGGTATTTTTGGAGATTTGGCCTTTTTTTATGATTTGAATGTAATCGGAAATAGACATGTGGGTAATAATGTGCGTATTCTTCTTATAAACAATGGGAAAGGTAATGAATTTCGCAATTATAATCATCCTTGTTGTTTTTTAGGGGAGGAAGCAGACCTCTATGTTGCTGCTGCAGGGCATTATGGCAATATGTCAAAAAAATTGGTAAGGGATTATGCAACAGACCTCGGATACGAATATCTGGTTGCTAGCAATAAAGATGAATTCAGAGCTGTGATAGACAGGTTTCTTATTCCAGAAATTACAGAAAAGCCGATGATATTGGAGGTGTTTACCCAAACAGAAGAAGAAAGTAAAGCTTTGGAGCAGGTACTGAATATTATTTCCGATTCCAGATTGATACTCAAGAATACGATTAAGCAGACAGCAAAAAATATTCTTGGTAAAAAAGGATATGAAATGGTAAAAAAAATAGCACATAGATAACTTTATAGGTTAAAATTATACGATGAAAATTGCTATACTAACGTTACCAGTATATTCTAATTATGGTGGTATTCTTCAATGTTATGCTTTGCAGACAGCGTTGGAACGTATGGGGCATAAGGTACAAGTATTGAAAAAGCCCCAATATGGGTATTCTTATTATGCTATATACCCTCTTGCAGTATGCAAGCGTTTATTTAAACGTTTTGTATTAGGCAAAAAAAATGCAATATTTAAGGCTCCTCACCAAATTGTAAGGCAACATACTAATCGATTTATACATCAATATATTCATTTATATATCAAAAAAACATGGACTGCTCAAATTGCTTCTCATTTTGATGCTATTGTAGTTGGTAGTGATCAGATATGGCGTCCAGCATATTTTCATCCAATAGAACAAGCTTTTTTATCTTTTCTTGAAGGTTGTAAGATAAAACGCATTGCCTATGCGGCATCATTTGGTATGGATGATTGTCGGGAGTATACATCGGAGCAACTACAAGAGTGTTCAAGATTACTAAAAATGTTTAATGCAATTTCTGTACGTGAAACATCTGGAATAAAAGTTTGTCATGATTCTTTTGGAGTAAATGCTGTGCAGATGCTTGATCCAACCTTATTACTTTCTGTCGAAGATTATAGGGGGTTAATAAAAAAAGGTAAGACACATCCTTCCAATGGTAATATGCTGGTATATATACTTGATCGAACAGCTGAAAAAGAAATTCTAGTAAATAAGATTGCAAAAGAAAAAAGGCTAACTCCGTTTTGGCTATCTAACGAAGAAGAAAATGAATCACTTCCTTTAGAAAAAAGAATGAAGCAACCGGTGGAGCAATGGCTTCGTAGCTTCGACGATGCTGATTTTGTGTTAACCGATTCCTTTCATGGGTGTGTCTTTTCTATCTTGTTTCAAAAGTCCTTTATTGCTTGGGGGAATAATCAACGTGGAATTACACGTTTCATATCATTGCTCCAATTATTTGGTTTAAATTCTCGTTTAATTAATTCATTAGAAGAATTTCTAATCAATAAAGAAGAGTTACTAAAGCATATAAATTATTCTGCTATTAGTTTGGAACTTTTGATGTATCAGGAACAGTCTATTTCTTTTTTGAAGCGTGCATTAATATAAGTATAGATAAAAATACCATGATTTATAGAATTGCAGATATATCAAATGCAACGATTATTGTTGCTCCCTCATATCAATATGAAAAATTATTGGAACTGAAATCATTAAAAAAATTTTGTGAGGAATTAAATTCTTTATTACAAAATGAGGAGCAGTTTCAGTTCTATATTTTTTGGGGATTCATAAAAGATGAAAATGTACTATTAAATGAGACTGCAAATTATTCAAAAGAGAAAACCAATGTGCTATTTTGGATTGGAGATGAAGAAGGATACATGCCTTCTAACGCTGTATTTTCTAGATTCAACTATATTTTCAAAGTACATCTAAAGAATAAAGATGCAATAGATATAAAGAATGGAATAAATATTTTTAGACCGGGATTGTACCACTTTCCGTTATTGACAATTGATGATGTTCCAGAATTGCCAATATTACCATTTAGCGAAAGGAAATATAGTATCTACTTTTGTGGAAACTTAAATAAGAATAGAGTACCTTTTTATATTGCCTTGAATAAAAGAGTTCCATTATTAATACGTTTAGATAACTTCCTATTAAAACATAATTTGAGAGGAGGTGATAAACTATATGAATTCTGTTTTAAGAATAAGTCTTTTGACATTTCATATTTATATGATAATGCTTGCATAAAATTCTATAATGGTTTCAATAATGGAGATAATTATAATAAATATGCTCATTTTTTACAAAATAGTAAGATTGTATTATCGCCAAAAGGGTTTTACTCTACTGAATGTTTTAGGCTCTATGAAGCAATGCGACAAGGATGTATCGTTATTACAGAACCCTTGCCTCATGTATGGTGTTATAAAGATGCCCCTTGTATAACTATTGATTCTTGGAAAGATTTATCTTCTATCCTTTTAGATAATGCACAAGTTTTTGATAAACTGTCTCCTACTGAGATTAGAAAATATTATGAAGAACGGTTGTCTGTTCAAGGAATTGCTAATTATGTTGGAAGCATTTTAAATTATAAATTTCAAGTTTAGATTATAATAAAATGTTGATTTCTGTCATTACAATTAACTATAATAACAAAGATGGGTTACGAAAAACCATTGAAAGCGTTATACATCAAAATTTTAAATCTTTTGAGTTTATAGTAATCGATGGTGGGTCTACAGATGGTAGCTTTGAGGTTATTCAAGAATATAAAAAGTATATCGATTATTGGGTAAGTGAGCCGGATAATGGGATATACAATGCCATGAACAAGGGTATTGCAAAAGCACAAGGCAAATACTGTAATTTCATGAATTCTGGAGACTGCTTTGCAAGTAACGATGTATTAAATCATGTTTTTACTAACGGAGACCAAGCTGATATTATATGTGGTAACACATATTGGACAGAGTGGGCGAAGCCTCCCAAAGAAATAACTTTAGATTATTTATTTAATGGTACTATTTGCCATCAATGTGCTTTTATTAATCGAAAGCTTCTATTAAAATATAACTATGATGAAAATTTGAAAATCGTTGCAGATCGAAAATTTTTTCTACAGTCATTAATTTTTGAAAATTGCTCATATCAAGCAACAGATGTAAATATCGTAATTTATGACTTAAACGGATTTAGTTCACATAATCGAGTATTGTCTGATTTAGAATATCAACAAGTTTTGGAAGAATTAATTCCAGCACGTATTCGTAAAGATTATGGGAAAAAATATAAAGGAGTACTATATGGAGATACTGATTATGAAAAGTTATTTTTTGAAATAGGGCAACGCAAGTATAGAGATTACATATATACAATAGTTGTTATTTTTATGAAGATAGCAGCCTTATTCATTAATAGTGCAAAATTTATTAACTTATATCCTCTAAAATTAAGAAAATGAATTACACAGCTGTTATCCGCACCTTGGGTACTGCCGGAAAGAAATATCAAGCTTTATTAGATTCTTTAAACCGGCAAACTATCCAGCCTTCGAAGATCTTAGTCTATATAGCAGAGGGTTATTCAATTCCCAAAGAAACCATCGGGAAAGAACAATATATCTGTGTCAAAAAAGGTATGGTAGCACAACGTGCCTTACCTTATGATGAGGTAGATACAGAATATATTTTATTTTTAGATGATGATTTGTTTTTGCCTGATGATTTTGTAGAAAAGATGTTCTTTTTCTTAGAAAAAAATCATGCAGATGTTATTTCTCCTGATGTATTTCCAAATGCAGAACGTCCATTCTTAGGAAAATGTATGATGATGCTTTCTGGAAGGATGGTGGCGAGAAGAGACGACGGCAAATGGGGATATAAGGTAATGCGCAATTCTGGTTACTCGTATAATAACCATCCGAAACCGAAAGCCTACTGGTCGCAGACGAATGCTGCAGCCTGTTTTCTCTGTAAAAAAACTGATTTCTTAAAAATCCATTTTGAAGAAGAACGGTGGATGGACAATTTGAAATATGCTTTAGGAGATGATCAAGTCATGTATTATAAGATGTATTTGTCCGGGCTAAAGCAATTAACGTGGTTCGGAAGCGGAATTAAACATCTTGATGCAGGATCATCTATGATAAATGAGGATAAAGAAAAAATGTTGATTTATTCTGATTTCCGTTTTAAGACTATTTTTTGGCACCGCTTCATCTATCAGCCCGATAAGAATATTCTTAGTAGACTCTGGAGTATGATCTGTATTGGATATGCCCTAGGCTTTACGTTATTTATATCTATTTTAAAATGTAATTTTGATATCCTGAAGTTGAAATATAGAGCAATCAAAGAGGCTATTGGTTTTATCAGAAGTGAAGAATATAAAAATCTTCCTTTAATAAGGAAAGTAATTTAATATGAATATTGTACCTATTGTTTTTGCTTTCGACAACAATTTGATTTTACCGGCATGTGTTTGTATCTCTTCATTGATGGTGAATGCCAAGGAAGATACTTTTTATGATATCTTTATCCTACATTCAACTCATGTAGCATTAAAGAAGGAAGAACTGGACAAGCTACCGCAGAATTATAAGAATTGTCGTATTCAATATCGACAGGTTGATGAAACCTTCGATTCCGCTTTTGAAATCCGAGGTATTACGACCCCTGCCTATTATCGGCTGTTAATTCCTGAATTAATACCTGAGTATGATAAAATCATTTACTCAGATGTAGATGTCATCTTCCGTTCCGATTTATCTGATCTCTATGCGAATACAGATTTAACCAATTGTTATGTAGCAGGAGTTAATTCTCTGTCTCATTTAATACCTGAATACAAGCAGTATTATATTGGGAAATTACATTTAGATCCGGAAAAGATCATCTATTCCGGTAATCTAATTATTAACTCAAAGAAGATAAAAGAAGATGATTTAATTCCTTTATTTAAAGAGCAGGCTAAAAACGATTATAAATTTCAAGATATGGACATCTTGAATATTGTGTGTAAAGAAAAAATACAATATTTATCTCCAGAATTTTGTTTGTCAACATTTATTGTTCAAGCTTCAATTTATAATAAAAATGCTCTCTTGAAGCTATGGAAACCAAAAGAAATTGATAATGCTTTAAAACATGGAATTGTGCATTACAATGGGCACAAGCCTTGGCAACAATATAGTGTAAACTTTGATATTTGGTGGGAATATTATCGTAAATCGCCTTTTTTTGATGAAAAGTTTTATTTCGATTTCTTTTATCACCGTTTGAATATCTTTGACCAATTATCTTTATGGAAAAGAATTAAAATATTGTTGAGATATTTTGTATATGGAAAACGTGTAATATAAGTAGAAACTATGAAGATTATTTATTGTATACCATCTATATACTGCATGGGCGGTGTAGAGAGAATCATTTCCGGGAAAGCGAATATGCTTACTGAAATGGGACACGATGTTTCCATTATTACTACCGACCAACAGGGAAGGCCACCTTATTTTAAAATCAACGACAAAATAAAATGTTATGATTTAGGTATTAACTATAGCGAAAACAAGCGACGTGGTCTTATAAAGAAATTATTTTATTTCTTTTACAATTCTTATCTACATAAAAAGCGGTTAGAGAAGTTATTGATAGAATTAAGGGCGGATATTGTCATCTCTACTTTTTTTAATGAGATGGCCTTCTTACCTCAGATTAAAGACGGTAGTAAGAAAATTGTAGAGTTTCACTTCAGTAGACCCATGTTCCGTATTACAAGACGTAAGAATATAATGGGATACGTAGATAAGTTTATGATGTCCAAAAATATTAAAACCCTACGAAAATATGACCGATTTGTCGTCTTGAGCCAGGAAGATGCCCAAAACTGGAAAGAGCTCAACAATGTTTCTGTAATCAACAATGTTTGTACTATAGGTATTGTCGAGAGAGCTAAATTAGAAGAACATCGCGTGATTTCTGTAGGCAGATATGAGTTTCAAAAGGGATTCGACAGACTGATTAATTCTTGGGCCCTAATAGCACAACAAGTACCTGATTGGACGCTTCACATTTTTGGAGAAGGTAGCTTACGACCCGTATTAACAAAACAGATACAAGATTTACATTTAGAAAATTCTGTTTTTCTTGATGGGGCAACGAATGATATTAATAAAGAACTATTAAAGTCTTCTATTGTCGCTTTTACTTCAAACTATGAAGGATTTCCAATGGCTATTATTGAAGTAGAATCTGCAGGCCTTCCTGTTGTCAGTTTTGATGCTCCTTGTGGTCCTAAAGATATCATTAGAGATGGAGAAGACGGTTTCTTGGTCAAAAATGGGGATGTAAAAAGTCTTAGTGAACGACTTCTTTCTCTTATGCAGAACTATGAGCTGAGAAAAGAAATGGGCGAGAAAGCCTTTGAGAATTCGAAGAGATTTACTCCAGAAGTCATCATGCCACAATGGATTTCCTTATTTGAAACTATTTTAAAGAAGAAATGAAAGTATCTGTAGTTGTTCCCATTTATAAGGTTGAATCTTTTATTGCTCGTTGTGTCCACTCTCTCCTGGAACAGACGCTCACAGATGTAGAGTATATTTTTGTGGATGATGCTTCACCAGATAACAGTATCGTAGTATTACGTAAAGTAATTGCTAAATATCCGGAACGAAGCAACCATGTGAAGATTCTGACCCATACCGAGAATAAAGGGTTGCCTGCTGCTCGCAACACGGGTCTTGCCGTAGCCCAAGGAGAATATATTTTCCATTGTGACAGCGATGATTTTGTAGATCCAGATATGCTTGAACAACTCTATCGCAAAGCAACAGAAACGAATGCAGACATTGTGTGGTGTGACTGGTGGTTGTCGTTTGCCCAAAATGAACGATACATGAAGCAGCCAGAATATCAGACGCCTATGGAGGCTCTGAAGGGAATGTTGAGCGGAGTGATGAAATTTAATGTTTGGAACAAACTGATACGTCGGTCACTGTATGTGGAAAACGATATAAAGTTCCCTGCCGGTTATGGGATGGGAGAAGATATGACCATTATACGTCTCTTTGCCCGTGCTTCTAAGGTGGCTTATTTGCCGAAAGCTTTTTATCACTATGTGCAGCTCAATATGGGAGCTTTCAGCAAGACCTACTCCAACCGACATCTGGAGGAACTACAACATAATGTATTGTTATTGCAAAAAGACTTACAACAATTATTTGGAGAGCAATTAAAAAAAGAAATGGCTTTCTTTCAATTGGATGTGAAGTTTCCTTTCCTGATTACGGATGATTTTTCCAAATATAAACTATGGCAGTCTTGGTATCCGGAAGCTAATCAGTATATTCTACAAAACAAGCAATTGTCTTTGCGGAGCCGTGGTTTGCAATGGTTGGCTTGGAAACATCAGTTTTGGGCAGTATGGTTGTACTATAAGTGCATACATAAAGTGATATACGGATTGATTTATCGATAACTATGTGGATATTGCGGATAGTCGGAATGGTATTACTTACCATACTGACCAGTTTTTATTTTTTTCCTTTTGAGTTTACTTTTCTGCCCAGCATCAATACGAAGATGATAATGGCTGGAATAGGATTGGTGCTATTGATTATTCAATTAGCCCGTCAGCAGAAATCGATAATCAATCGGGATTTTTTTCAATTGTCGTTGATTGCGGGAATAGTTTCGTTGATTGGTTTCTTTGCTGTCACATGGAATGATACATACGATTATACTTATGCTACTTATATTGTTTCGATGTGGGTATGGCTTTCGGGAGCGTATGTAGTGATTCAAGCCATCAAAAGAGTGCATGGACACGTTTCTGTAGAACTGGTATGTAATTATTTGATTGTGGTATGTGTGGCTCAATGTTTAATTGCCTTTGCTATGACACAATATCCACCCTTAAAAAACTTCGTAGACAGTTTTTTAGGCAGTACTGGGTTTATGGGAAAAATGAAAGACCGAATGTATGGGATTGGAGCTAGTCTGGATGTGGCAGGCTCTCGTTTCTCGGTGATTTTGGTGATGATAATCAGTATTCTGTTGAAAATTGCAGCCACAGATAAAAAGAAATATATAGGATTGTATTTCGGAGCTTTTTTTGTAATTGCTGTAATCGGGAATATGATGTCTCGTACCACGACGGTAGGAGTGATAATAGCTTTAGCTTATTTGTTTTATGCTTCTCGGATTTATACTTTTCGGATGGATTTAGGTATGGGATGGATATGGGGATGGTTTGTCGGTATCTTGTGTGCCGTTATTTTGTTGGTGACTTATGGATATTATACCAATCCGGAGTTTCAAGCAAACCTTCGTTTTGGCTTTGAAGGATTCTTTAGTCTGGTAGAAAAGGGAAGATGGGAGGTACATTCCAATGAGATGCTTCAAAACATGTATGTATTTCCGGATAATCTGAAAACATGGTTTATAGGAGATGGCTATTTTGATAATCCCTATGGCTCTGATCCTTATTATACGGGGCCCAAGATGGGAGGATTCTATAAAGGAACCGATGTAGGATACTTGCGATTCATCTTTTATTTTGGTTTGATGGGATTGGTGGCTTTTAGTCTTTTTATGTGTAAAGTGGCCAAAGTATGCATGAATCGTTTTACTTCGTACCGAAGTCTCTTTTTTATGATTTTATTATTGAATTTTGCGGTATGGTTTAAAGTTTCTACCGATGTATTTTTAGTATTTGCATTGTTTCTCTGTATTAGCAAGGAAGAAAATCAAATTGCGGAACAGAAATCTTTGTCTGATCAATTGATATCATGAAAATCCTCTATTGCACCCACTCCACATATAACCCCGGAGGAATGGAGCGTGTACTGCTGAACAAAGTGACGTATCTGTCCCAGCTTCCGGGATGGGAGGTTTCGGTAGTCACTACTGACCAGCATCAGCGGCCTCCGTTCTATCCGTTCCCAGAGAAGGTGCGGATGACCGACTTGGACATCAATTATTCGGACGACAACGACAAAGGGGCATGGAAAAAGATTTTCGGCTATCTCCGCAAAAGGAAGGAGCACAAGCGGAAACTGACGGCACTGCTTCAAAAGGAAAAGCCGGACATTGTGGTATCGCTTTATCCTTCGGAATCCTCTTTCATCCCGAATATCAAGGATGGAAGCAAAAAGGTGTTGGAACTGCATTTCTGTAAGTTCTTCCGTTTGCAGTATGGCCGGAAAGGCTTGCTGGGGTGGATTGATAAATGGCGCACCCGTCAGGATGAACGGATTGTACGGCGATTTGACAAGTTCGTGGTGCTGACCCACGAGGACAGAGGCTACTGGGGCAACTTGCCGAACATGGAAGTGATTCCCAATGCGGCCATGCACGTGAGCAAAAGTTATTCGGACGTGACGAACAAACGGGTCGTTGCTGTAGGACGGTTGGATTACCAGAAAGGGTTCGACCGTCTGATCGAGGCTTGGGAACGGATACAGCGTACAGGAGAATGGACGGACTGGCGGCTGGATATCTTCGGGCAAGGAGAATGGAAGGACATGCTGCAACAAATGATTGACGAAAGGGGATTACAGCACTCTGTTCGGATAAACAAGCCCACCAAACAGATAGGGGAGGAATATGTGAAGAGTTCCCTGCTGGTGATGAGTTCCCATTACGAGGGTTTCCCGATGGTGATGATTGAGGCCATGGCCTGTGGTTTGCCGGTGGTGTCGTTTGATTACAAATGTGGTCCGAAAGATATTATCCAGCATGGAATAAACGGGTTGTTGGTGCCGGAGGGGGATGTGAAGGCATTGGCCAATGCCATGATGGAAGTGATGGCAGATGAGGCTTATCGCAGAATGTTGTCACAGAATGCACGGAAGGTGGTCGACACATACTCGGAAGAGGCGGTCATGAAGCAATGGATTCGCTTGTTTACTTCTATTACAGCACGATGAAAAAATTACTTCAGATAAATCCTGTGTTGAGAGTCTCTACTTCTACTGGGCGTATCATGCAGGAAATTGGGGAACTGGCTATCCGGAACGGTTGGGAGAGCTATATTGCCTACAGCCGGGGAAGGGATGGTATAAAGCCGTGCTCTTCAAAACTGGTGCCGGTAGGCAATAAGTGGAGCGTAGCATGGCACGGGGTGAAAACGCGGTTGCTGGATGCGCACGGACTGGGTTCTTCGGGAGCTACCCGGCAGTTTATCAAACGGATGGAACAGATTAAGCCGGACGTGATTCATATTCACAACATTCATGGGTATTTCCTGAATTACCGGATTTTGTTCGATTATCTGGCAAAATGTGATGTTCCGGTGGTGTGGACGGTACACGACTGCTGGCTGTACACAGGGCATTGTTATTATTATTCGTATATCCAGTGTAACCGTTGGCAGGATGGATGTCATGATTGTCCGCAGCGCGGACAGTTCCCGACGAGTCTGTGGCGTGACCGAAGCGAAAAGAACTATGAGGACAAGCGGAAGGCGTTTACTTCCATGCCGAAAGACAGGCTGGTCATTGTACCGGTTTCCGAGTGGATTAAGTCGGAGATGGAGCAATCTTTTTTCCGCGGATATGATTTCCGGGTGATTCACAATGGCATTAATACAGAAGCATTTCAGGTATATGATTCTACGGAAATCCGGAAAAAGTATGGACTGGGTAACAAGCACGTGCTGCTGGGGGTAGCCAGTATCTGGAGCAAGGAAAAAGGGCTGGACGATTTTATCCGGATGGCAGCACTGTTGCAGGAAGATGAACGCATTGTGCTGGTGGGAATCAAACCAGAAGAAAGAAAAAGACTTCCTGAAAAGATAGTCGGGATAGCCCGGACAGAGAATATGCGGCAGCTGGCGGAACTGTATGCGGCAGCGGATGCGTTTATCAATCCCACCTGGCAGGATAATTATCCTACGGTGAATATGGAAGCGATTGCCTGTGGTACTCCTGTCGTGACGTACCGGACAGGAGGTAGTGTGGAAGCTGTGACGGAAGAGACGGGCTTTGTAGTGGAACAAGGTAACTGGCAAGGTTTGCTGGAAGCGGCGCGGCAGATAGAAGAGCGAGGAAAAGTGTATTATCAAAACCGATGCCGGGAATATGCGTTGGCACATTTCAAAAAAGAAGACCGTTATTTGGACTATATCCGTTTGTACGACGAACTGACAATGCGGGGTTAACCGCGTAAAATCAATTACTATGGATCCCTTTGAGGGCTTTGATTCGAAAGCCTTTTCTTTGACGAACAAAGAAAAGGAGAGGTTGTTGCGTCGGCATGCGCTTCATTGTAAATATGAGAAAGCAGTGGAGCTGTATGCGGATACAGACCGGACACTGGCGGCCATTGCGGAAGACTGTCATGTGTCATTGGGAGGTCTGGGCAATTACCTGCGTCGTTACTGGCGGGAGCTGGTGCTGAAGCGGAATCATATTTCTGCCGAGGGAAAACAGCTGGATGGCCTGAAAATTAAGGCGGTCGGCCAACAGAATGTCAATGCACATGAAAAATATAAAGAGGCAGTAGCGGCTTGTGATTCTCTGGATTACATCGATTTGAATCTGTCCCAAGTGGCGCGCAAGTTTGGAGTGGACGGAGCCTCGCTGGCCAACTTCATGCATATTCACTATGAGGATACGTTGAAGTGGCGTGAAAAACTGCGTACCCGGTTGGGAATTAATGACAACCTCCGGCGTGGGGCACGCCAAGAGAGTGTGAAGCAATATGCCGAGGCCGTAAAATTATATCAGACAACGAACGCGACGATTCCGGAGATTGCGGATGTGTGTCATCTCTCGGAAGGCGGCTTGAGGCAGTATTTGCGTTTCTACCATAAGGAATTGCTGCAGCGGAAAAGGGAATCGCGGAAAGCGGCGAGGGGCTGCCAGTCGCGGGGAAATCTGACAGGAAACGGGCGTCTCTACCAGCCTTTACCACAGACGGAACAGAAATATGCAGAGGCGTTGACCCTTTATAAAAATACGGCTTTGACGCTGAAAGAGATTGTGCAGCGCACGGGCGTGCCGGCCGAGGGCTTTCGTTTTTATCTTCATAAGTGGCATAAAGAGTTGGTGGCCGAGCGTGCCGGAGTTACAGGGCCGATAGATGCACATACAAATTTATGCCGGGAGCGTGGGCGGATGAAAACGGTATCGGCAAAATATGCGGAAGCGATTGAAAGTTTGAAAGCGAATCCGAGGGCCGTGGCGCAGGTGGCTGCCGAATTTCATCTGCATCCGGAAACCTTCAGAAATTACCTTCATAAGTATGAGCCGGAATTGGTTCGGCCTCAGGGCATGAAAACAACGGATGAAGGTAGAAAGATGTTGTGCCGCAGTGAAGAAAAGTATGCGGAGGCGATACACCTGTATGCCACCACGACGGAAAGTCTGAAAGAAATTGCCCAACGGCTGGGCTTGAATGAGAAAAGTTTGGGTGGGTATATTCGGAGAAACTATCCGGAACTGGTACAAAAACGGAAATGCCCGTCCGAAAAATGAATGTGAATAATTGAAAAACAGATGGTGGGTTTATGAATCCAGATAAGATAAGAGTGCTGCAATTGGGGAAGTTCTATCCGATACGGGGAGGGGTGGAAAAAGTGGCGTTTGACCTGATGAAGGGCTTGTCGGAAAAACACATTCCTTGCGATATGCTTTGTGCGGCGGAAGAGGGGGGAGACCGGACGATTCAACTGAACGAATATGCCCGGCTGATTGGTTGCCGGACGTGGGTAAAAGCGTATGCAACCATGATTTCTCCTTCCATGATTTTCACGTTGCGGAAGATTTGCAGAGAGTATGACATTATCCATGTGCATCATCCCGACCCGATGGCCTGTCTGGCTCTTTTCCTTTCGGGATATAAAGGGAAAGTGGTGCTGCATTGGCACAGTGACATTCAGAAGCAAAAACTGCTGTTGAAGTTCTATCGTCCGTTGCAGCAATGGCTGTTGCGCCGGGCCGATAAGATTGTGGGGACTTCCCCCGTCTATCTGGCCGAGTCGCCTTGCTTGCAGGAGGTGCAGGAGAAAACGGTTTGCCTGCCCATCGGGGTGGTGTCGATGCAGCCTGTACCCGAAGCGGTGGAGGCCATCCGGAACCAATACCCGGGAAAGAAAATCGTGTTTTCACTGGGACGGCTGGTGGCTTATAAGGGATTTTGTTTTCTGGTGGAGGCAGCCCGGTATTTAAGTGAAGACTATGTAGTACTGATTGGTGGCACGGGAGCACTGAAAGGGGAATTGGAGAAGGAAATAGAAGATTTGAATTTGCAAAATAAAGTGAAGCTGTTGGGGCGGGTAAGCGACGGGGATTTACCGGCTTATTATGGCGCTTGCGAGGTGTTCTGCATGAGCAGCGTACAGAAAACGGAAGCATTCGGCATCGTACAGATAGAAGCGATGTCTTGCGGCAAGCCGGTGGTAGCGACTCGAATCCCACAGTCGGGGGTCTCCTGGGTAAACAAAGAGGGGATGTCAGGGCTTAATGTGGAACCTGGCAAGGCTCAGGAGCTGGCGAAAGCCATTGAGAAGATAACGGAAAATGCGGAAACCTATCAGCGGTTTTCCGAAGGGGCGAAAAGACGTTATCAGGATACATTTACTAAAGAACGAATGATAGAGAAATGTTTAACCATATACTTGGAGTTATGAAAAAGGTAAATGAAGAAGATGTCATGTCTAAAGCTATGATGGCATATATGGCAGGCGGCACTTATTGTTTTGGGGAGGGAATGTCGATTACTTCCTGCAGGGTGAAGCGTGTGGTGGATGTCGTGGGAAGTCTGGTGGCATTGCTGGTTTTTTCACCGGTTTTTTTGTTGATATCCTGGCTTATCAAACGGGAAGACGGCGGGCCTGTGATTTTCAGCCAGGAACGGATTGGCTATAAAGGCAAACCTTTCACCTTGTATAAGTTCCGTTCCATGACGGTGGATTCGGAAGCCGATGGAAAGCCGGCCTTATGCCAGAAAGACGATGCGCGTCTGACCAAAATCGGGCGCTTTCTGCGGGCACATCATCTGGATGAGCTCCCTCAATTGTGGAATGTGTTGAAAGGGGAAATGAGTTTTGTGGGACCGCGTCCGGAACGGAAGTTTTTTGTGGACAAGATCAAGGCTATCAATCCGGATTATGAGCTGTTGTACAAGTTGCGTCCGGGATTGTTTTCGAAGGCTACGCTCTACAATGGCTATACCGATACAATGGAGAAGATGCTGGAACGTCTCCGGATGGATTTGGAATACATGCGTACCCGTTCGTTATGGGTGGATGTGAAAATCATCTGGCTGACGGCGATGGCCATTCTGGGAGGTAAGAAATTCTAATTGGAAGATAAATTATGGAGCAGAACAAGTTTGAAATACGTGACGGGTTGCAGTTGCGGAAGATTGGCAACCGTTACATGGTTGTGGATGCGTGTGAGGACAATGTGAACCTGAGCCACGTGTACAGCCTGAACGGTACGGCGGCTTGGATGTGGGAACGGCTGGCAGAAGGAATCTCTTCGCCGGATGAACTCACAGACCGGCTGTGTGAAGACTATCAGGTGGAACGGGAAAGGGCTTTCCACGATGTGGAAAACCAGCTGGCGGAATGGCAGCGTTTGGGGCTGGTTGTTGCCGGAAAATAAAAGAATGACATACTGAAAAATACCATCGGAGAGTGGAAAAGATACATGCGGCGTTGCTTGTGTTGTTGAGAGCGGGCTTGTGGGAGCGTGAAGTGGAAGACTCCTCCTGTTTCCCGCTCACGGAAGCGGAGTGGAAACAGGTATATCTGCTGTCGCGGCAGCAGACGGTGACCGGTATCGTATTCCAGGGAGTGCAGTCTTTGCCCGAGGAGCTTTTGCCTTCGGAACTGCTGTTGGTGCGCTGGATGGCGGAGACAGATGCTATTGAGCGGAAAAACCGCCGGATGAATCAGGTCTTGACATCGCTGGTCAAGATGTTCACGACTCTTGGCGTATGCCCGGTGTTGCAGAAGGGACAAGGCGTGGCCTTGTTCTATGAAAAGCCTTTGTGGCGTGAATGTGGCGATATTGATTTCTATTTTGGAAGTGAGCAGGAGTTTGAGAAAGCCCGGCATTTTGTACGGCGCTGTAAGCTGCGGGAAGAAAAGATGGCCGACCGGAGTATTTCCTACGCATGGAAAGGCGTGGAGATAGAACATCACACTCGTTTGTTGGATTTGCATAATCCTTTCTTGCGGCACTATGCCGGCCAGTTGACCCATCGGTATGGATACAGTCATATTCTGTTGGAAGAGAATGGAGAGACTGAAATCACGGTGCCGTCGCCTGTGTTGAACCTGTTGTTGCAAAGTCTGCACATTTTGAAACACGCCCTTGGGTGGGGCATCGGACTGCGGCAGTTGTGCGACATGGCCCGTACTTGCTACATGTTGTATCAGGAGGTCGATGCGGCAGAAATGAAGAAAATCAGTCTCCGTCTGGGGCTGGGTCGCTGGCACAGGCTGTTGCATGCCTGCTTGGTGAATCACCTCGGACTGCCGGTGGAATGTTTGCCCTATCCGGACAGGGCTTCCGATGCCTCTCCCTTGCTCGATATTATCTGGAGGGGAGGCAATTTTGGTCAGTACAATGCCGGAATTCAGCGTCCGGCCGTTTCGCTGTGGAAACGGAAATGGCAGACGGCGTCTGCTTTTCGTAGAAATATGGGGTTTGCGTTCCGCTATGCCCCGAAAGAAAGTTTCTGGATTGTATCCAGTTTATTAAAAGGACAATTCAAATGAGGACAGAATATACATTTCTGGTAGCAGGTTTCACATTGCGAATCAGCCTTCCTCAAGGCTGGGATGTGGAAGCCTTGCTGCCCTCTTTCCGTGGGTTCCGTTGCCTGGAGGAAGCCGGAGAGAGAGAACAGTTGCTGGAGTGTACAGTGTATGCGGCAACGGAAAGCGCGCCCGGCGAGCTTCCGGAAAATTTGCTGGACCGTACCGTCAGCGATATGGGTTATGTGAGTTTGTATAAATACAGTGGAACCGAAGGGTATTGCATTACCCTTTCCGCGGAACAAGAAGGAAGATTGCATGTCATGCAGGCCGACAGTTCTTTTTTTGCTGTCCAGGTATATTTGCATGAGAACGAAAGGCTGGCAGGGCATGCATTGTCTTCCTTGCTTCGGATTGCCTATTCGCAGGCCGTACTTTGCCGGGGAGGGATTTCCATTCACGCATCGGCGGTTTTTTGTGAGAACCGGGCCTTCCTCTTCATGGGCAGCAGCGGAACGGGAAAAAGTACGCACTCTGCCTTGTGGATGAAATATGTACCGGGTACGGAACTGTTGAACGACGATAACCCTACGATACGGCTGGTTGAGGGAAAGGCCTACGCTTACGGTACGCCGTGGAGCGGCAAGACTTCTTGCTACAAGCCGCTTTGTTTCCCCTTGGGAGGGATGGTGCGTTTGAAGCAGGCTCCGGTCAACCGTTTTTATCAGCAGACAGAGGTGGAAGCCTTTGCGACGATTCTTCCTGGCTGCTCGGTCATCCGTCAGGATGTGGCTCTGCGTACCTGCCTGTATGACACGCTGGTGCAGCTGGCCGAGGAGGTTCCGGTCGGGGTGTTGGAATGTAGGCCCGACGAAGAGGCAGCCGTGATGTGCCATCGTGCGTTGTCGCTTCCAATCAATGAGGAATAATGCTTAATTATTTAAATATACCTGGATTATGAAAAAACAATCTTTTGTGTGGACAAGCTTGCTTGCTCTGCTACTGTTGACTTCCTGCGCCTCACGCAAGAATTTCGTGTATTTGCAGGATATGGAGATGGGACTGAAATATCCCATTGAAAACAAATATGAGGCTGTGATTCATCGGGACGACCGATTGAGCATCACGGTGAGTTGTAAGAATCCGGAACTGGCCATCCCGTTCAACATCTACGACGGGACGTTCCGGGTGGGGACGGACGGAAGTGTGACGGCCGATGCCACGAGCAAGGTGAATGAAAAAGGCTATCGGGTGGATGTGGACGGCAACATCGATTTCCCGATTTTGGGCAAATTGCACATCGAGGGCATGAAGGTGAGCGAGGTGCGCGATTTGATCAAGACTAAGATTGAAGAGGGAGAATACATGAAAGACCCGCTGGTTTCCATTGAGTTCCTGAACTTCAAATACACCGTGCTAGGAGCCGTGGGAAGCAATGGCACGTACTCGGTCGACGGCGACCGGGTGACGCTGCTCGAAGCCATTGCCAAGGCGGGCGACCTGACAGCCAAGGCGAGAATAGACCGGGTGGCTGTGATTCGGGAAGTGGATGGTGAACGGCAGATGTTCATGCACGACCTTCGCAGCAAGGATATCTTCGATTCGCCTTGCTTCTACCTTCAGCAGAACGACATTGTGTATGTAGAACCTAAGTACAAGAAGAAAGACAACGAAGATCGTGGCTGGCAGATTGGTACTACTTTGCTGTCTGTGGTTACGGCAGTATGTTCTCTTCTGTGGGTACTCAAATAAAAATAACTCTAATTGCTTTAGAACAATATGCAGACAACGAATTCTTCTAATAAAAACGACCAGGGACTCAACCTGGTGGATTTATTGGTCTATCTGGCTTCCCAGTGGAAATGGTTCTTGCTTTCTATCTTGATTTTCGGGGGCATCGCCTGGTATAAGTACGCCCGTTCGCCATTGGTGTATTTCCGTTCGGCCACGGTCATCATCAAAGACCCGTCGAACAAGACTTCCACTTCCGGGCTGGACCGTTTTGACAATATCATCAACAAGGTGAATGTGGCCAACGAAATCTTGCAGTTCCGCTCCAAGAAACTGATGCGGGAGGTGGTGCAGCGTGTACATGCCGACGTGAGCTATCAGGTGGAAGACGGCTTGCGCATGAACGAGCTTTACACGCAGTCGCCCGTGCTGGTCCGTTTCACGGAGGTCTTACCGGAGCAAAGCTTTTCGTTCACGATGACTTTGAAGGATGAGAAGACCGTCTCTCTGTCCGATTTTTCGGGCATTGATGCAGCTCCCCGTGACGTGAAATTGAATGATACGGTGTCCCTCATAAAAGGAGTGAATCTGGTAGCGAGTGCCACGAACTTTTTGCAGAAGGAGTGGCTGGGTACCCCTATCCGGGTGCGGAAACTTCCGGTAGAGTCGATGGTGAACTACTATAAAAACGGGTTGGGCATCCAGCAGGAAGAGGAAGAATCCTCCATTCTGACCCTGGCCTTGAAAGACAACTCGCAGACACGTGCGGAGGATGTGCTGAACACCCTGATTACGGTGTACAATGAAGAAGCCATCAAGGAAAAGAACCAAGTGGCGGTGAATACGGCCAACTTCATCAGTGACCGTCTGATTATCATCGAACGGGAACTGGGCAATGTGGAATCGGACTTGGAATCCTTCAAGCAGCAGAACCAGATTGTGGATATTTCCTCTTCGGCAGGTATGTACATGAACGAGTCGCAGAAATACAGTTCGGATGCCTTGGAGTTGGAAACACAGATTCGTCTGGCGGGCTTTATCAAGAGCTACCTGACTGACCCAAGCAAGGAAACCGACTTGATTCCGTCGAATACAGGTATCAGCGACATGAACATCGAGAACCAGATCAGCCTGTACAATGCAGCCAAACTGAAGCGTGACCGTCTGATAGACGATAGTAGCGTGAACAACCCCGTGGTGAAGGAACTGAACAATTCCTTGCATGCCATGAAGCAGAGTATCATCCGGGCGGTAGACAACATGATTGTGAGTCTGGACGTGAAGCGTAAGGATGCGCAGAGCCGGGAAATGCAGGCACAAAACCGTGTGACGGCCATTCCGACCAAGGAAAGAAAGATGTTGTCTATCGAACGTCAGCAGAAAATTAAGGAGGCCCTTTATCTGTTCCTGCTGAACAAACGGGAAGAGAATGCGCTTTCGCAGGCCATGGCCGACAACAATGCCCGCGTGATAGACGGGGCAGAAGGCAGCAACGCGCCGATTTCTCCCAAGCGGAACCGTATGCTGCTGCTGGGTGTGCTGGTGGGCATTGCCGTGCCGGGAGTGTTTTTCCTGGGTATTCTCTTCATGGATACGCGGGTACGCGGACGGAAAGACTTAGAGGGCGCGACTTCCGTGCCTTATCTGGGGGAAATTCCATTGGACAAGAAGGCGTTGAAAGACCATAAGAAGGGTACATTTACGGTGAAGGAGCAGGGCGATGATATCGTATCGGAAGCTTTCCGTATTTTGCGTACCAACATGGCTTTCATGGCCAAGAAAGGCCAGCCGATGCAGGTGATTACATTTACTTCTTTCAACACCGGTGCCGGAAAAACCTTCATTGCCCGCAACTTGGCCATGAGTTTGGCTTATATGAAAAAACGGGTCATCATGGTCGACCTGGACATCCGTAAAGGTACTTTGAGCCGGGGGCTGGGACACCGTCATCACAAGGGTGTTACCAATTACCTGTCGGACAATACGATTCAGCTGGACGAAATCATCCAGTCACAGGAACATTTCGACCTGATTAGCGCAGGCCCGGTAGCTCCCAATCCGGCCGAACTGCTGATGGACGAACGGCTGGATGAACTGATGAACGAGTTGCGCCGTCGCTATGACTATATTATTGTGGACAACGTGCCGGTGGGACTGATTGCCGATGCCACGATTGCCAACCGTGTGACCGACCTGACCATTTTCGTGGTACGTGCCGGCAAGCTCGACCGTCGTCAGCTGCCCGACATCGAGCAGCTGTATCAGGAAAAGAAACTGAAGAATATGGCGCTGGTACTGAACGGGGCCAATCCGGAACGACATGGTTATGGATATGGCTACGGTTACGGCTATGGTTACGGATACGGTTATGGCTATGGTTATGGTTATGGACGCGAGAAAAAGAAAAAAAGAAGTTTGTTTTAAAATAAATGCGTATGAAAAAACTAAATGAGAACAAAACAATTTATGAGAGAATTTGAAAGTTAATTAATTAAATCTAAAAAGAAAGTGAGGAATCTTATGAAGAATCAAAAACAAAAAGAGTATGAAATTCCACAGACCACCTTTGTGGAAGTGGAGCTGGAAGGTAATTTCTGTGCTTCGGTGTTTGAAGGAGGAACGGAAAATGCCGATGGTGTGACTATTGAGGAACATGGATTTGCTAATCCAGAGAAAGCGTGGGAAGGCGATTATACAAATGATGGATGGGACTAATAAAATAATGAATTATGAAAAAAGGAATATTTTCGATAAGTGTGGCTTTAGCAGCCATATTAGCAGGATGTTCTGAAGAAATTGATAACGGAACAGTAAAAAATCCTGTACAGACAGGTGAAGAAATATTGTTTGGTACTTCCTTGTCCGATGAAGTAGAATCAAGAACTGTTTATGGTAATCGTGATCAAAATGGAGTAGTTGTGAATTGGGTTGATGGTGACCAAATTGCTATATTCTGTAAGGAAACGTCACAGCCTGCCAATCATTTGGTGAATTATGAGATAACGGCCAATGAGACTGATCCATCTACAGCTAGTGAAGTGATGAAGGTGGATCCTAATGCAGCTGGTCTGCAATGGGGAAGTGAAGATGTGCACCATTTCTATGCGTTCTATCCGGCAAGTGCTGTGCATGGAGCAGATGCTGATGACCAGCAGGGGACAATTACAGCTAACATCCCAGTGAATCAGCAGCCTGCCGGATGGCGTACCAGTACAATTGTGTCCGAAGATCTAAATGTTAATGGAAAACTGACAACTTTTGCTTTGCCCAATATGGATTATGCATATATGTATGCATACAATGCTGTAGACAAAAATACGGTTGTGTCTGGTACTGGTAAGATCGGGCTTGAGTTCCATAACCTGGTTACTGTACTTGATATTACTATTCCTGCTCCTAAGGATGGCTCCTCAATTGTTGTGACAGACGTTACAGTAAGAGCCGTGAGTGGTGCTAACGTTATATTGACAGGTGATTTTAACTGTTATATCCGTGGAGCAGGAGCAACTGATTACCCAACCTGTACGCCTACCGGTGATATGGGAGAGGTTAGAAATGTGATAAATATACCTTGTTATGATCAAGATAAGCATGAATATATAACCTTGGGAGATGATGAAAAATTCTTGAATGTAAAGGCATATATTATTCCTGATGATATAAATCAAATAGAAAAGCAGACACTTCAGATAGCGGTTAATACTTTGAATGGTGGTGAAAAAACTCGTACTTTACAGTATGCTTCAATTGAACCGCATAAAGTAAACCGAGTTCTTCTGCCAGCTATAGACTCTGATGGTGATACCTATTGGATGAGTGCTCTTGATCCGAATATTTATATCTCTGAGCTTTCTATCCCGGGTAGTAAGTTCTCTGTATTGACTAGTGCGAATAGGTCCAGCAGAGTTTATCAGAATGCTACCATTGAACAGCAGTTCCAGGACGGTATCCGAGCTTTCATTTTCCAAACTACTGTTGTTGGAAGCAATTCAGATAATAACTCAAATCGTCCAGAGAACAATACATTTAGCGGTGAACTGTATGTTGTATGTGAAGGCTATGAGAACAGAGTGATGACTTTAGAAGATGCTGTAAAAGACATCGCTTCATACTTAAAAGAATGTGACGACTTAGGAAAAAGAGAATTTGCTTTCCTGATGCTTACTTATACAACAGGTGATCGTGATTATGGAACAGGCCATTCTGACGGATTTTTGGGTTGGAACTGGGTTTGGGACAGGCCTTCCCTTTCAGCGGAACAGACATGGATAAATACAATACGTGATAAGGTTAATAGCATATCAGCAGATGTTGCCAATCGTATTTATACCGAAGAAATAACCCCAAATACAACCATTGACGATGTGAAGGGTAAGATTATATTGAAGGCAAACTATAATTCTGAGAACATGATCGCGAATTATGGTACAACCACCGCTCCTATCATGTTTACTTTCTGGGGAAATGCAACCGGCCCTGTAAAAGGCGAATGGACTTATCAGGATAACAATGGTGGTATGCCTATGGATTGGGGAGCTCCTGTATGGTATGAAAATTCAACAGCCCAGTTAAGATGGTATTATCAGGAGGTTACCAGTGTTGGAACTGACCAGGAAGCTACTACCGCAGCAAAGGAAGCTGGTATTACGCACTTGTTCCAAGAGAGTATTGATTTGTATAAGAATGACAATTCTCACAAGACATGGTTTATGAACGACCTTGGAGGATATTATTCTGACGGAACTGATATTGGTAGTCGTGAGAATGGTATTGTAGCTTTGACTGAGGATATGAACAATCTAGCTGTTGAACAGCTTCAGGCGAGAACGGAAAATGCCGGATTGGGATTGATTTTCATGAACTTTGCTGACAAACAGGCTAATTCTGGTGCTAAGTATAAGAGTGATTATTTGATTCAGACAACTATCATGAACAACAGAAAGTTCCAGTTGCGTAAAAAAGGAGATGCAACCAGAACTTATAATTCCAGTTACAAGGCTGGTGGTAATGCCATTGGCTGGGACAAATAAGATTGGGTAGTCATGTCCTGCTTCCCTTAAAGGATGGCAGGGCATGGCCCTCTGGCTCTTTAAAATTTAATACCCATGAATCACAGATTGAAGTTTTATAGTATTGCGGCTTGTTGTGTAGGAGCTTTGACTGCTTGTCAGGAGGAGGCTTTTGAACAGAGCGCTTCTAAAGGCAATGTCACCATTCTTGCCCGTATGGATGGAGGAATGCAGACACGTACTTGTGTGGATAATTCTTCTTCGAACGGGATGGTGGGGATTTTGTGGTCACCCAAAGATACCATTGGGGTGTTTGGAGACAAAGGAACGAAAAACGCTTTGTTTGAGGCCACTAATACGGGGAATGTAGCTGAAGCGGAATTCAACGGGACAATGAGAAACGGTGAATATCCTACATACGCTTATTATCCATATAGTATGGACAATGCGGCATCTGAGGTAACAGCTTTGAAAGGTAACCTGAAATTGACACAGACATTCGACTTGACTACAGGTAAGCTGGAAGGCGATTACAAGGTGGGTACACCTACCTTTAAAACGTATGAAGGTCGTTATGAATTTAAGTTTGAACATTTGTTCTCGCTCTTAGAATTCGATATCGATGCGACAGGTACTGCATTGGAAGGTGACCAACTGGAGAAAATCGTATTGACTGTTCCCCAAGGACGTCGTTTAGGTGGTGAGTTCACCTTCGATGTCACGACGAAAGCCGTGAGCTGGGCTGGAACGGCTACTACCGAGGCGAACGAACTGACGATGGTGTGGAGTGATAAACCGGCTCTTACAAACGGGAAAAGTTATACGGGATATATGACTTCAGCCCCTGATGTACATCAAGGGGATGACATTAAAATCACTATCTTGACCAAGAAGTTCAAGGCGGAGTTTACTCGTACAGCGTTAGTGGATTTTGCAGCGAATACCTGCTATACCTTCCCGCTCGTACTAAAAAATTTCAATGACATGGCAGTGACCGCTCGTCCAGTGTTTACTTCATTCTCTTTTGCTGCAGCAGATAATGCGGGTAAGATAATGGATACAAAGTTAGTCTACAGCAATGGTTCCACTCGTCCAGTAGCGAGCGAGGGAGAAGACCTGACTGTAGAAGGAAATACAATTTCCGGTTGTATCCCTTATCTGTATGATTTCAGGCTGAAACCCACCTTTACGGTTGGAGAGGGGATGACGGTGACAGTGAGTGGTATGTCTCAGACAAGTGGTGAATCGGAACTGGATTTCAGTAAGCCGGTGACTTATACGGTTTCAAATGGAATGGAAAGTCAGGATTACACGGTAACAGTTACTAATTCCGGACTGCCGGTAGTAGTGTTGACCCAAAATAATTCTGGAACAGTAGACTGGCCGGAGGCTGGCATCAAGGTATGTGCAAAGGATGCTGACTGGCCTACTTTAGATCATTTTACCGTATATAACGCCGATGGAACTGTAGATGTGGACAATGCCATTTGTGGTATTCGTCTGCGTGGCAATTCCACTCAGAATTTTCCGAAGAAGCCGTTTGCCATTAAGCTGGACAGCAAAGCGAAAGTGTTGGGTATGTCTAAACATAAACGGTGGGTACTTTTAGCCAACTGGATGGACCGCACCATGTTGCGTAACTCTGTAGCTTTTGAAGTGGCTCATCAGGTTGAAAATGCCTATGCTGATGGATTGGGATGGAATCCTAATGGGTACAGTGTGGAAGTCGTGATGGATGGGCGTCATGTAGGTAACTATTATCTGTGTGAGCAAATCAAGATTGACGGTGACCGTGTAGATATCAAGGATTGCATTGAGGATGTGATTGATGGAGGTGATACCAATCCAAGTATGGCAGATTGCGGTTATCTGCTCGAATTTGACGACAACTATGATGAGGTGGATAAGTTCCGTACCGGTCGTGGCTTGCCGTGCATGTTCAAGGATGAGGTAAAGCAGTTTAGTGCTGACATATTCAATCAGGTACGGGCTAGGATTGAAGCGATAGAAGCCAATCTGGAAAGTGGGAATTATGAAGCGGCCTACAGTGACTTGGACATCAATTCTGTGATTGATTATTTCTTTGTGCAGGAACTGACATTCAACGATGAATACAAGCATCCGAAGAGTGTCTATATGTATATAGATGGTGAAGACAAACTTACTGCTGGTCCCGTATGGGATTTCGATTGGCAGACCTTTGTCGATTATGATAAAGTAGAGGCCATGAACAGTAGATATGGTGGAACCTATTCTTGCAGAAAAGGAGGAGAATGGCTGTATGCTGCATCGAAATTAGCGGAAGATCCTTTTTTGCCATGGGAAGATTCGGATTATGACAATGACATGCCTTATATGTGGTATCCGTTGCTGTTTAAGGATGTAACTTTTCGGGCTAAGGTACAGGAACGCTGGGCGGTGATTTATCCTCGGCTGTTGACTGTAATCAATAAAATTGAAGAGTTTGCCGCACAGAACCGTGTGTCCGATCAGTTTAATTTTGCCATGTGGCCACTTTCTCCGTTGAAAGTTTCAGTAGGAGGCGCATTCAACGGTGACGAAGACATGACATTCGATGAGGCTATCGCTTCCATGAAGCAGGCTTATTCGGAACGTCTGGAATGGATGAACTCCAGCATCACAAGCGGTAATTTTGTGACGGATGCGGAATAAACTAAAAAATACATTAATCAAAACATAACGTTATGATGAAGAAAACACTTTTTGCAGCCCTCGCGTTGGCGGCTGCAAGTCCTGCTCTGGCTCAGTCGGAGCAGACGACACAAAACGGTGATTTTACAGAAACAGTGGAATACACCGACGACAAATATAAAGTGGAAACCAACCACTTCTGGGATAACTGGTTCATCAGTGCCGGAGCTGGCGGTCAGGTGTACTTTGGAGACCATGATAACCGACGTAAGTTTGGGGAACGTATTTCTCCGGCATTGGATATTGCTGTGGGTAAATGGTTTACGCCGGGAATTGGAGTTCGCTTTATGTACACCGGATTATCACTGAAAGGGGCTACTCAGGATGGAACCCATCAGAGTGGGGGAGCTATCAGCGGTAAGCCATGGAATGGATATTGGTTGAATGAACAGAAATTCAAATTCTACAATTTCCACGTGGATGTGATGTTCAACCTGTCGAACATCTTGTGCGGATATAACGAGAAACGGATTTATAATTGCAGCCCGTACATTGGTTTGGGAGTAATGAAAGTAACCCAGGAACCAAAACTGGCGGAAATTGCTGGCCATTTCGGTATCATGAACTCATTCCGCTTGTGTTCGGCACTCGATTTGAATCTGGATTTGAGAGGTTCTATCGTTAATGACCGTTTCGATGGGGAAGAAGGTGGCCGTGGAGCAGAAGGTATGTTCGCTGCTACCGTAGGTTTGACCTACAAGTTCAAACGTCGTGGATGGGACCGCAGCAAGACAGTGATACGTACCAATGTGGGCGAAATCAATTCGTTGCGTGACCGCTTGAACCGTGCGAATGCAGAAAATGCACGCCTGAGAGATGAACTGGCAAAGGCTGAAGGACAGCAGAAGCAGGAAGTCATCAACAAGGTGATTGCAGCTAACTTGGTAGTGTTCCAGATTGGCAAGGCAGACTTGTCGAAAGAAGCACGTGCCAACTTGCAGTTGCTGGCTGAGGCTATCAAAGCCGGTGATTCCAAAGCCGTGTACACAATTACGGGTTATGCAGATGCCGGTACTGGTAGCAAGAAGACTAATGAGCGCTTGAGTAAGAAACGTGCAGAGGCTGTCTATGACTGTCTGGTTAATGAGTTCGGCGTTTCTGAATCACAGCTTAAGGTGGACTATAAGGGTGGTGTAGAAAATATGTTCTATGACGATCCTCGCCTGAGCCGTGCCGTAATTACACGCGCTAACTAATTTTTTAAGTATCCCCTTTCCGGTCTTCCCAATTGCCGGAAAGGGGATTTTTTGTGTAAAGGAAAGTGATGATGCAGACGGAAAAATTGTGGTTGAACAATGCGCAGTTCTTTGAGGAGATAGACCGGATGTTGCAAAGCGGACATTCCGTGACGATGCGGGCGAAGGGAAACAGTATGTTCCCGTTTATCCGAAGTGAGCGTGACAGTGTGGTGTTGCAAAGAAGGCAGGAGATTACTGTGGGCAGTATCGTACTGGTACGATTGCAGAACGGAAGTTATGTGTTGCACCGGGTATATCGGCTGGAGAAGGAGGCGGTGGTGTTGATGGGCGATGGAAATCTGTATGCCACGGAGCGTTGCCGCCGGAACGAGGTGGTGGGGGTGGTAACTCAAATCATACGCGACGGGCGGCAGGTGGACTGCACTTCCCGAAAAGAATGTTTTAAGGCGTGGGTGTGGCGGAAGCTGCTCCTGATACGCCGGGTACTTTTGTTTGTAGCTAGAAGGTGTCGGATATGCGGATAGCGGATTGTATAAGATGGTTGTGGAAAGCCTCGTGCGGTTTCCGGATACCTGTGGTGGCGTATGCAGGGATGGGGGTGCTGTATGTCAGCATCTCTTTGTTTTTTGTGTATGTCTGCAAGCATTTGATTGATATTGCCACGGGGGTATCGGAGGATGCGCTGGGCACGTACATCGCGTGGATGATAGGATGCCTGCTGGCACAGTTGGCCTTTTCGGCTTTCAGAAGCTGTCTGGTCGGCCGTACGGAAACGGCGTTGCAGAACGAGCTGCATCGGCGGCTGTTTGTACATCTGATGGAAAGCTGCTGGTCGGGGCGGGAGAAACTGCATACCGGTGATATGCTGAACCGCTTGGAAGAGGATGTGCAGACTGTGACGGGGGCGTTATGTTCAACGATTCCCTCGGTCTTTATCACGTGCTTTCAGCTGTGTGGGGCCTTGTTCTTTCTTTCCCGACTGGATATCCGACTGATGGGGGTATTGGTCTGTATCATGCCGGTGGCCTTGCTGTTTAGCAAGAGTTATGTGCGGAAGATGCGCCGGTTGTCGCGCGAGATTCGCAGCACGGACAGCCGGATACAGAGTCATTTGCAGGAGAACTTGCAGCATCGGGTGTTGATTCGTACATTGGAATATACGGCCCAGGCGGTTCGCAAGCTTAGTATAGTGCAGGCGGAACTGTGGGGTAAGGTGAAGCAACGCACGGATTTTTCGGTGTTTTCCCGCTCCATGGTGCAGGTCGGGTTTATGACGGGGTATGCCGTGGCTTTCCTGTGGGGCGTGTTCGGCTTGCAGCAGGGGACGGTGACTTTCGGTATGATGGCGGCGTTCTTGCAGCTGGTGGCACAGATTCAGCGTCCGATGGTGGACTTAAGCCGGCAGGTTCCGGCCTTTATCCGGATTTTCACTTCGACGGAACGGCTGGTGGAGCTGGAGGAACTGCCATTGGAACGGCAGGGAACGCCTGTACGTCTGGAGGGAGAGGTCGGTGTCCGCATGGAGCAGGTGTGTTATGCGTATCCGGGGAGCAGCCGGCAGGTATTGACGGACTTTTCGCATGATTTCCCGCCGGGGAGTCTGACGGCCATCGTGGGAGAGACCGGAGTGGGGAAGAGTACCCTGCTGCGTCTGGTACTGGCTTTATTGGAGCCGGACAAGGGAAAGGTGATTTTCTATCACGGCAGTCGGGAGGTGGAGGCCTCGCCTCAGACGCGCTGTAACCTGTCGTATGTGCCGCAGGGAAACACGCTGGTGAGCGGTACGATTCGGGAGAACTTGCAGATGGGAAATCCGGAGGCCACAGAAGAAGAGATGAGGCAGGCGCTTCATCTGGCGGTGGCCGATTTTGTGTTTGCCTTGCCTGATGGACTGGATACGCTGTGCGGGGAACGGGGCACGGGACTGAGTGAAGGGCAGGCCCAGCGGATTGCCATTGCCCGGGGACTGCTTCGTCCGGGGAGTATTCTGCTGCTGGATGAGCCGACTTCTTCGCTGGACAGCGAGACGGAGCAACTGCTGTTGCAGCGCTTGTCGGGCCAGCTGTATGGAAAGACATTGATTCTGATTAGTCACCGAGAGGCCATTGCACGGCTGTGTACGTCGGTGGTCTGGATGAAGAAACCCGCGGTTAAGTAAAAAGAAAATCACCAAGGATTATCCTTGATGATTTTCTTTGAATGTGGATTTGTTAACACTGTCATTGATTCCGATTTGAAGGAATTCTTTAGGTATGACAGGTATTAATTGTTGAGATAAAAAAAGATTATTTCTGACCTTAACATAAATCATACCTCTCAAAGTGCCCAATGTTACAATCATGAATTCCAAGGATACCTCCTTTAATTTATTTTTCCACTCTTCATTATTATCTTTATCATTGGGTTCACAATCTGCGAAATCTCCACGGAAGGTGAATTTGACCTTTTGTTTTAATAAAAGTGTGCTGGTCTCTTTATATTTGTATTCAATAGTCATAAACATATCAGCTAAAGAATCGGATACTTTCAATTCATTGGACATGCTCATTGATACTTTTTTAGGGTCAAGAGTTGTATAATCTATATCCTCATTAGTATAGAACTCTAAGTCTTCTATATGTTGTAAATTAAATGGTTTCATATTGGAGAATCAAATTGGTAGTAATATTGGTGATATTTCCTTTTCTTCGAAAGATATCGTGACTTCAGGCTTAACGTTTTTCTTCTTTTGAGGGGTTACAGTTTCTTCACATGTCGGAAGTATAGTGTTTAATGTGATTGTTGTTTCTTTAATGCTTGTAGGTATATTATTTTCATATAGAGGAATATATTTAAAATCTTTTTCTCCTCTTTTACGCCTTCTGACTGCTAAAATAATCCATATACTTACAGCTAAAGTGTAAGCACATGCGAGAATCGTTGAAATGAGTAAAAAAATAGTAAAACTTCCCATAGCTATTTATGTTTTAAAATCCAGATAAATATTATATTCAAAATAAAAGAAAAAATTCCAATGACTATTGTACAAACTCTTATAATGTTATCATCCATTTCCATAACGTTTCTTCCTACGCATTGTTTTTCCATTATTTCCTGTAGGTTAAGCTGATATAATATGCAAAACAATACGAATGTCAGAAATAATGAACTCATTAGAATTATGATAGAACCTGATTTACTTATCTTATACAAGCCATCTTTGTGTTTATTAGCCATTATATTGAAAGTTTCATTGAAGTTCGTCCAATTGAATGCCAATCCCATAATTGCCAAATCGCTAGTTTTCACTGTATCAAACGAAACAGGTAGTGAATAAAATACATTGGGCATAATATAGCTTAAAATCGGTATTATACCAATGATAAAAACACCGAAGGTCCATAATATAAACCACATAAGACAATTTATTTACTTAGTTTATGCAAATATATCTTTTTGCGCAACGTCAAAAAAGTTTCGTAACGTAAAAAAAGTCTTTTAGTTGCTCTTCTTTTATATTATTTAATATTTAGGTAGGGATATTCAGAAAATGTCCCCCAAAATAAAATGGCATATGAAATGATTATGGTCTATCATCTTCATATGCCATTTCTTATTGTCATTTTTCCATGTATTCTTACATAATTCTATCCGTCAGGACATAACACTTCTGAAGAAGCCAGATGACCTCTTCTGATTCCGTCAGTAAAATCATATCATGCCGCTTTAACTGCCCTTTCTGTGTGCCGAAGCTGCCTTCAAGCCGGGTGACCCTCTCTCTTGAAAGTTCACTTCTGAGAACCTTCCTCAAGGATTCATCCCTAGCCGCCCTTCCCTTGCGTACGAAGGAAGTGGAGATTCCGTCCTTCAAACATTTCCTTTTCCTGTACAAGAACTTTTCTGATGATGGAAAGACGTTTCCAGTAATCCTGTGCATACCGGAGTGAGTTTCCATGCTCCCTGTGAATTCCATCCCGCTGTATGAGGAGTTTTTCAAGGAGTCCGATCATACGGCGCTTGAGCATCCTTGTCCTTGATGTCTTTCTTTTTCTTTTCTTACAGTAGGACAGATAGGCATCGGCAACATCAGCATATTTGTTGCGTGGGCGTCTTATGCCGAGTTTCCCGCAATGCTTGCAGATATGCCTGTAAGCCATTCGAGGCTTTCCCAGAGGAGTTTCATATCTGTCGGAAAACGCATGTGGCATCGATCATGCACACGTGAAGGTTCTCAAGATATGGTTTCCAGTGTGTGGCCAGCACTTCCTGAAGGGATTCAATGTCAAGACGGGATGCCATCTCATTACGGATGGCACTGACTATCTTGTAGTTGGTTATGGGAAAGGACGGGTCTATCATGATTCCGCAGAACATCTGGTAATGTATGTTGCCGTTCAGATGTTCCACCAGCTGCCTGTCGGAGAATCCGGTGTATGCCTTCAGGACCATGAGGGCAATCTTTGCCGCAGGGCTGAAGATGTTCCTGAGTCCCAGATGCTGTTCCGACAGGCCCAAGGCTTTTGCCATACGCTCAAACGAAAACACCGAGTGAAACCTGCCAAGCTCACTCTCGTTAAAACTCTTGCGGTATTTTTCCAGAATATCAAATTCTGTAAAGCCCAAAGTGGGGTGAATTTCTGAAATATTTTGTATCTTAGCCATATCTCAGTTGGGAAATTTCCCCCGTTTTGGCTGCCAAACCTTATTTGCGGGGGAATACCTAAAGATACAAAAAAGCCAACTAATTCGCAATGCTTTGTGTATGAACTAGTTGGCTAATTTTATACTATTTACTGAATGCCCCGTCTTATAGTTTAACGGTCAGTTTTTTGCCTGAATAAGTCACTTTTTTATCGGGTTTCACCGTGACGGTCTCGGCCGACGGTTTACCCGGTTGCATCAGGGTGATGCGGAAGTTACGCTTTTTCAGCATGTGGGGGAATTCTCCCTGCCGGTCGTCGATGGTCAGCGTGCGGGTGGCATCGTTCCAGTGGAACCGGATGGTGGAGAACATTCCCTTTTCGTAGTTGTAGTTGTCGAACTCGTCTTCGTAGAGGGTGAATTCGCCATCGGCTCCCGGATAGACACAGAGGTCGAGGTTATCCCATTTCTTTTCGGTAGAATACTGTACCTTCGGGCCCAGCGGCAGGATGCTTCCGGCCTTGATGTAGAGTGGCAGGATGTCTACCGGACATTCTCGTTGGAGTTCCTGGCCACCTTTCACGGTTTCGTTGGTCCAGAAATCAATCCATTTCGTGCCTTTCGGTAAGTAGACTTTCACCGGAGCGGAAGCCTTGGCTACGTCGGGAACCGTAGTCACGCCTTTGTTGCCTTCCACCTTCTTGGTGTACAGCGGTTCGGTGACCGGACGCACCAGAATCTGCTTGCCGAAGAGGTATTCGTTGTCCAGCAGGATGGCTTTGCGGTCGGTAGGGAAATCCATCACCAGCGGGCGCATCATGCAGCCGTCTTCCTGTACCACGGCCCCGTTCAGACTATATATATAAGGTAAGAGGCGGTAGCGGAGCTCGATGGCGCGTTTCTGTGCATCGTAGGCCCAGTCGCCTTCCTTGCCGAAGAGGTCAATTTCGTTCCGCATCGGTGAAGAACAGTGGTTGCGCATCAGCGGCATGAAGCAACCCCACTGGAACCAGCGGGCATGCAGTTCCTGATAGGCCACGTTCGTGCAGTCGTTGTTGTATTCCCAGCCGAAGAAACCTCCCAGGTCGGTGTTCCAGTAAGGGATGCCACAGAGGGTGAAGTTCAGTCCGGCCGGAATCTGTTGGCGGAGGACGTCCCAGCTCGATGACACGTCGCCACTCCAGCTAAGGGCTCCGTAGTGCTGCTGGCCCAGGTAGCCCGAACGGGTCATCTGGAACACACGCTTGGTATCCGATACGGCACGCTGGTGTGCATAGATACCCCGGTTGTGGGCCAGTGGGAAAGCATTGTGTACGGAACGGAAAGAACCGTCGGCCGTCAGCAGGTCGAAGTCGCTTTCCTTGGGATTCAGGTGGTCGGGTTCCGTAGAGTCGGTCCACCACGCATCGATGCCCATCTGATGCAAGTGGCTGAGGTAACGCCAGTAGAGATTGCGTGCGTCCTTGTTGAACGGGTCGTAGGGATGAGCGCCTGATTTGGGCGGCCACGTTTCGAATTTCAGCAGGGCTCCCATCTTGTCGAGTTCCTTGTACTGGTCGGTCCACGGGCCGAAGCTGGCCCATACGGAAATCATGAGGTGAGCATTATTCTTGTGTACGTAGTCCACCATCTCTTCCGGGCTCTTGAAGCGGGGTTTCGGATAGCGGGCATTCTTGTCTTCATCGTTCGGCAGGTAGCGCAGGGCTTCCGGGTCGTCCATCTTGTTGATGTAGCGCGGGTTCATGAATTTCATGGCGTTCCAGTTGGAATCGCATCCCCAGTACTGCCAGTCCTGTACGATACCGTCGAGGGGAATCTCCAGCTTGCGGTACTTGTCGAGCACGCCGCACAGTTCGTCGGGACTCTTGTAGCGTTCGCGGCATTGCCAGTAGCCCATGGTCCAGAGCGGGAACATGGTAGCCTTTCCCGTCAGGTCGCGGATGCAGGCAATCACGCCGTCCTGCGTACCGTCTTTATAGAGGAAGTAATAGTCGGAGCAAAGGCCCACCTGTGAAGAGAACGAGGTTTCGTAGGGGGTGTCACTGAAATCGGAGATGCCCGGGTTGTCCCAGTACACGCCGTAGCCTTTTTCGGAAGTAAAATAAGGGATACAGATGTTGGTGTTTCCGTTGGACAGGTGAATCTGCTGGTTGCGGTGATTCATGGCCCCGCTCTGTCGTTGCCCCAATCCGTAGATGGCTTCCTCAGGGGCAAGGCTGAAGGCCTGGCTCACGGTGTACGCCTCGCGGTTGACATCCTTCCGCGGGATGAAGTTGGTGCCTTCTGTCTTTTCTTTCAACAAGGTTTTTCCTTTTTCATCGGTGTAAGTCACTTTTCCGGTGGCCACATCCAAGGTCACCTTCATCTTTCCGGCGGTCATGCACACCGTGTTCCCGTTCTGGGTGTAAGCTATCTCCACTTTCTCCGGAGTCTTGATGACCGGGAAACTTTTTTTCTCGGGCATCTCAGCCGAAGGATATTTCACGATGCGCACAATGGAAGGAGAGTAAAAAATCACCTCTCCGTTTAATACAGGTTGTGCGGTCTGGAACTTTCCTCCTTGGGCTGTCTTTTCGAAATGCTGCGCAAAGGAGGACATGCAGGAGGCCAGTGCGGCCAGCAATAGAATTTCTTTTCTCATGTTTTTCAAGGTCTTTATTGTGTGTTGTATGCTTGTTTTAAGGTTTATCCGTTGTTCCGGTATTCCAGCGGACTCATCCCTACGTATCGCTTGAAGTACTTCCCGAAAAATGATACGTTGGCAAAGTTCAGGGAGTCGGAAATGTTCTGGATGGAAAGCTGAGATGATTTCAGCTGTGACTTGGCATCCATGATGACCATGGACGAGATGATGTCCACGCAAGTTTTTCCTGTAATCTGTTTCACTGTGGTGCAGAGGTGGGCATGGGTAATCTGTAGTTTCTCGGCATACCAGGCCACGTTGCGAGTCTGGTTGTAGTGCTGCATGACCAGTTGGGCGAAGTTGCGGCAAATCAGTTCGCTCTTCGACAAGGTGTGTACCTCGTCGGTCTTGTTCCGGTAGAGCATGGAGATGCCTTTGTGGATGTCGGCATACAGGTTGGTGGCGATTTCCGGTCTGATTTTTTCGGGTAGGAACTCATACATCTTGATGAGCAGTTGCATGTATTCTTCCATCATTTTGGCTCCTTCCGGTTTCAAGCGGATGACAGGCCGTCCCAGCGTGAGGTACATGGTGTCGAGAAAGGAATGTGACTGGATGTTGTGTTCCATGTATTCGGACGAGAATCCGCCGAAGTAGATGTTCAGGTCGCCTTTGATGTCGTTTATCTGGAAGATGCTTCCGGGAGTGAGGGTGATAAAGTCATTGGCTTCCACTTTTATTTTATTGAGGTTGACCGAGGCTTCCACTTCTCCGGACATGCAAAGCACGAAGATTTCACATTTCAGTCGTACCGGATAATTAGTATAGAGTCCCAGCAGTTCCTTGCTGATGCCGGTGCCGATGAGCCATTCTTCCGGCAGGTCTATTTTGGGCAGTTCCTTTTCCATGGTGTTCAAATTTTTGCAAAGATAGCTAATTTACAGGATTTACTGCATTGCTCCGCCTGTCTTGTTGTCGCCACCTGTCTTCACATCGTCGTTCGTGATGCTTCGCTGCGTCTTTTTTACCTGTGTCTTCAGTTCACCGAACCGCCAGCTGATGCTGATACCGTATCTGCGGGAAGGATAACTGCTGTTCGACCATGAACGGAAGGTGTCGGTCACGGTTTCGCTACGGTAGGAATTGTATTTCTGGAAAATGCTGCTGGCGAAGAGTGAGATGTTCAGCCGCTTTTCTTTCAGGAAAGAGCGGCTTAGGTTGATGCCGTAATAGTAGTAGGAAGAGCCTTTTCCTTGCAGCGACACGTACGGGGTGCTGCCGCCGCCATAGAGGCTGAGGCGCAATTCCCAGGGAATGGTCTGCTGCACGTTGGCAAACAGGTTTCCGGAGAATCCGCTGTTGTGCGAGTTCAGTTCTTTACTCTTATAGTCGGCATAGTCGCCGCCGGCGTTCAACGAGAGGCGTGTGGTGCTGCCCGGGTTCCAGTTCATCCATAAGGCCAGGCGGGTGCGCTGGCTTTTGCCTACATTGCCGTACGTGTTTTCCTGTACGCCGTTGTTCATGAAGGAATAGCGTTCAATTCCGTTGTTGATGAACGTATAGGTAAGGTTGGCATTCAGGCTGAACTTGGCACTGAAGGTGTTGAACGTCATTCCGAGGATATGTGCTTTCTCGGTGTCCAGATCCGGGTTTCCATAGCTGACGGATGTAGGGTTGCTGGTGTCGCGGAAAGGATTCAGGTACCATATTCCCGGACGGTTGATGCGCATGTTGTAGTTGGCCCGGAGGGTGGCGCTCATTCCCAGCATATAGGAGAGATTCAAGGTGGGAACCACGTCATCGAATCCGGCCTTGAAATTACGCTCGGGCATGTAGTCGTATTCCACGTCCATGAACGTATGCTCATAGCGCACACCGGCTTTCGCTCCGAATTTTTTCCACTTCAGCTGGTAGTCCGCGTAGGCGGCAAGAATGTGCTGTCCTTGCTGGTATTTGCTTGAAAGGTTCTGACTGACCTCCATCTCGCCCTGGGCGTTTTCCAGGAAGTACTGGCTGTCACTGTAATTCTCGCGGTAGATGTACTTCATTCCGGCATCCATGTAGTGAACGCTGTTGAACGGATTGACGTAATCAATCTGTGCAGTATGCTCTGCCGTGTGGGCCTCGTTGTCGAAATATTGGTGCGGCAAACTGAAAGGCACGTCTTTCACCTCGTCGTAATAAGTGTCTGCCTCGTTGTTGTTGGGTGAATTGTTGAACTTATAGGACAAGGTGAGGTATTCTCCTTTTTTCTTGAAGGAATGTTGGTAGTCGGCATTCACGCCGATGTTTCCGAACTGGTTGGTCGACCGGTTGCGGGTGAGATAGCTGTAGCGTTCGTTCCACTCGTGGTCGCTCATGGACGTATGCGAATCGCCTTGCGTGTCGAACTTTCCTCCGAATATGTTGGCCGAGAAGGTAATCAGGTTCAGCGTGTCTATTTCATAGCTTCCTTCAATGTTTCCAAATTGGAAATTTCCCTTGTTCTTGGAAGAGCCTCCGGTGGACAAGTGGCGGTAGTCGGTAGAAGTGAAATCCTCGCGTCCGCTTTCCGAGAGGCTGCGCGGCTGGTCCTGATAGTTGTAGGAATAGTTTCCGGTGAGAGTGAATTTTCCCACCTGCACCGTGCCGTATGCATATCCTGAAATGCCCATGTTGTTGGCGTTGGCTCCGAGGGTCACGTTGTAGCCTTGCATCTTGGCATCGGTGGTGATGATGTTCAGGATACCTCCAATACCTTCCGCATCGTATTTGGCTCCCGGTTCCGTAATCACTTCAATGGATTTGACGGAATTGGCCGGCAGGCTTCGCAGCACTTCCTTTGGGTTGTTACTCATCAGCGTGTTGGGCTTTCCGTTGACATGCACCTTGAAATTGCTGGAACCGTTGACCTGAATATTGTCTTCCCCGTCGACCGTGACAAGGGGTACCTTGCGCAGCATTTCGAGGGTGGTGTTGGTCTTGGAATCGGGGTCATCTTCTATGCTGTAGGAAATTTTGTCGATTTCCGCTTTTACGAGTGGTTTTTGCGCCACCACTTCCACACCTTTCAGCATCTGGGCATCGTCGCAGGTGTAGAGCGTACCCAAATCGGCTACCCGCTTGCTGTCTGTGATGGTAAAACGACGGACGACGGTACGCTTGCCTACGGAAGTGATTTGCAGTGTATAATTTCCGGTGTGAGGCAGTTTTTCCTGAAAGCGTCCTTTGGTATCCGTCACGTTCAGCCGGACTGGCTTGTCGGGCGATTTGTCAAGCGTAATGCGCAGGGTGGCGTAAGGCTCGCTTTCGTGGGTGAGCGAATCCACGAGGATACCTTTCACGGTATATTGCGCCTGCAGGTGGAATACGTTTAGAATTAAGAATGTAAAAAAGATGCCTGTAAAATGTGCAAGTGCTTTGTGTCTCATAAAATTAAGATATTGGGTTTCTTTTTCTGTTTCAGTGGTTTCAAAGATAATGGAAATATAAAACGGTTGTATGGATTGACATTTAAAAATATAAAAACGGAAGTGAGTCGGAAATGGTATATCTTAAAAATAGACCATTGCTAGTGGGAAAAATCGATATTTTTGAGTTAATTATCAATGTGTCCTTTTTGTTCGGTTTTAAAAATCAGCCAAAAATAAAATAAATAGACCTTGTGAGGATTTGGGAATTGGTGTTACTTTGCACACTGAAAAATTCTAGTTTCCAATAGAAGATAGAAAGATGAAAAAGGTTTATTATGGATTGTTGTCCTTACTGCTTACCGGACTGGCCTCTTGTGCGAAAGAGGAAGGCCAAAGTTCGTTTGAAGGACGTATAGATGTGAGAGTAAATGCCGATCAGAGTTTGTCGGATGCCGTATCAAGAGCTTCTGGAGAGGAAGTGGTCCCTGATACCAAAGATTTTGCATTGACTATCGAGTCGGCTGATGGAAAGGTGTCTAATTCATGGGATAGCTTTGAGAAGTTTCAGCCTGTATCGGTGGCTGTGGGTACTTACAATGTGACGGCTTCGTACGGGAATGCCAATGCGGAAGGTTTTGAGGCTTTGAGTTACTTGGGAAGTACAAGTGTGGAAGTCCGTAAGGACGAGACAGCCGAAGCTTCGGTGACTTGTACAATCAATAAGGCGAAGGTGTCAATTTCTTATACAGACGATTTTAAATCTTATTTTTCTTCTTATAGTGCGTATGTCACTTCTTCAAAAGGGAATAAGGTGACTTATTCGGCCGATGAGACACGTGGTGCTTATTTTGTTCCGGGTGATCTGGGGGTTTATCTGGAAGTGACCCGCCAGGGAGTCTCTCAGAAGGTGACATTGAACCCGAAAAACTTTACAGCGGAAGTGCAGCACGAATATCGTCTGACCATGGATGTGGATGCTTCGACTGCTGCCTTGACGGTTGTGTTCAATGATAATCCGGCTTCTGAACAGAATGTGGAAATCAATATTTCAGATGAGGCGCTGAATGCGCCGGCACCGGCATTTACCGCTCATGGATTTACTTCTGGAACTTCCATTGAAGTAGTGGAAGGAGGAACGGTGTCTGATAAGCTGGAGGCTTATTTGAATGCGTCTTCCGGTTTGTCAAAATGTGAACTGGTAACGGCTTCTGAGGCCTTGAAGGCGCAAGGATGGCCTGAGAGTGTGGATTTGATGAATCTTACGGCAGAACAGTCACAAAAGTTGACTGAGCTGGGATTGGTCACCAGAGGTCTGGGAGCCAACCATGATAAGATTGCTACAGTTGACTTTCAGAATGTGATTCCTCATTTGTATTGTACAACGGATGGAAATACCACCCATACATTTACACTTCGGGCTACGGACATGTTGACGAAGGTTTCCGAAGATCTGGTGTTGAAGGTGACTACTCGCAGTAACGGATTTGCTGTGACTTTGCCTGCATCTGTACCTTATGGAAGTACGACGATGACTGTTTCTTTGAACTTGGAAGGGGACGCTTCGCGAGTTAAATTCTACTATATGTATATGGGTGCATGGCAGATGTTTACCTCAGATAAAGTGGATATACAGGCGGGAACGGAGTCCAATAAGTACACGGTGACACTTACTTATCCGATGTCGTTGGATGATACGGATGCCAAGGTGAAGTTTAAGGCTGAATATGGTGCAAAAACCTTTGAGGGTGAAGTTGCTGTAGATGATCCGGACTTAAAACTGTCTTTGAAAAATGGGGATGCGGATGTATGGGCCACCAAAGCTTATTTACAGGTAACGGCATCTGCTAAGTCACGTGCATCGCGTACTGTTTCTTCTTCTACGGTAGAGATTCAGTATAAAGAGGGTGAAGAATGGAAAGCATGGCCTCACCAGTCCTATGATAGTAAGACCGGATTGTTCTTGTTGACTGGAATGGGAGAGGATGCTTCTGAAACTCAAGGAAAGTCTTATACTTTGCGTGCCACTTATAAACGTAGTGGTGAAGTTGTTTCTACTTCGGGTGAACTTACTGTGACAACTGAACCTAAAGCACAGGTCGGAAATGCGGGGTTTGAAAGTTGGTATTCTGAGAAGGTATGGGAAAAGACTCCCATGGGGGGACAAAAAATATACTCTTTTTATCCATATTCACAAGATGAGTCGGACAAATGGTGGAGTACAACGAATGCCCTGACGACTCAGTCTAAGGGAGATTATTCCTGGTATTATGCTGCTTATGCAGGGGTGATACCTACTAATGCCACGGATACTCATACGGCGAGCTGGCATGTGAAACAATATGGTAACGCGTCTGATTTTGGAGTAAGTGAAATCACGGAAGATATGTTGGATAAGGCTAACTCAGGCAATACAGCGATGGAAATTGCGACTATTGGATGGGGCAAGAACAACTGGACAAGTCAGAGTAGTGCGCAGAGCGGTTGTAAAGAAAGAAGTGCCGGGTGTTTGTTTATTGGTACTTATGATGTATCATCTGGTATGAACTTGGGACATCAGTTCAACGCACGTCCTTCTGCATTGAATTTTGCCTATAAATATTATCCTTATCAATCTGATAAAGCAAAGGCTTATGTCACTGTTTATAGTGGAGACGAGACTATTGGTTATGGTGAATTGCTGATTGATAAGGCTGTATCTCAATATAAAACGGATGATAAGGTCGTTATTAATTATACCGATTTGACCAAACAGGCAACGAAATTGACGATTGTGTTTATGTCATCTAATAGTGAAAGTCCTCAGACTCTTGCAATTCAAGGTGATAAGGGACTCTTTAGCGGTTATGGAGATTCTCGCCATATCGGGAGCATTTTAACTGTAGATGATGTGAAATTGATTTATGAATAAAATAAAAAGCCGACATAATATGAAGAAAATATTTTTTATCTGTTTTACTCTGCTCGCGGGGATGCTAGCTCTTGCTTCTTGTCATAGCGAGGTTATGGAGGAACAATCCACAGGAAAAGGTGAGTTGAATCTGTCTTCGATGAAAGCAGAAGTGAACACAAATGTGGAAACAGTCTATTTGGGTTCTCGTGCTGAGTCTGATATAGACTTTAGCAATTATGTAGTGACCATATATGATGCGCAGTCACAGCAGGTGGAACAATGGAAATATAGTGAGATGCCTGAAATTATTTCTTTGGCAGTGGGTACTTATACCGTAGATGTTGCTTCGGCAGCAGCACCTGCGAATGGATTTGACGTTCCCTATTATAAAGGTTCCGTGACTTGCGAAATCAAAGAGAATGAAATAGCCGATGTACCCGTCATCACTTGTAAATTGGCGAACATGTTATTTACAGTAGAATATGATGAGAATTTCCAGAACAAGATGTCTGGTGATGTGGTTACGACAATCACCGTAGGAGAAAATTCTGTGGAAATTCCTGCTTCAGAAACTCGGAATGCTTATTTGATTGCTCCAAAAGAAGAATTGACTTCAATGACTGTTACATTGAAAGGTACGATTGATGGAGAGTTGATCAATTATAGTGAACGCTTTGAGAATGTAAAGTCAGGTGTACATAATATTATTAAGTATAAGTTCACACCGGTGACTGATGGTACTGGAAATGAGGTCACGTTGAATGTGGCAATCAATGTAGATTCTTCGTTGGTCGGCTCTGATGAAGTGGTTGGTGTCAATCCGGGTGTGGAGCCGGGTATTAGTGATTTCCCTACGGAAGGAGGCGAAGAACCGGGTGAAGGAGGTGGTGAGCAAAATGCTCCCACAATTGTAGGAGCTAATTTTAACGGAAGTTCTTTTGATATCGCCAGCGCGGTTCTGGAGGTTCCCGTGAGCACGGATATGGATCATCCGATTCCTTTACAAGTGACTTTGTCTGCTCCTAACGGTATTGCCCATGTGTATGTGACAATTGACTCTGAAACATTGACGGAAGATATGTTGACGGGAGTTGGGCTGGCTGCAAGCTTTGATTTGGCAGAACCGGGTACACTGGAAAAGGGATTGAATGGATTGGGATTTCCTACAGGAGATTCGGTAATCGGACAAACTGAGATTCCTTTTGACATTACTAATTTTACACCGTTGCTAGGATTGTATGGAAAGGCAACGCATAATTTTATTATTCGTTTGGTAGATAAGAAAGGTTTGGAAGTTACGCAGACATTAAAGATAAAGAGTGTAGAATGATGAGACAATATTATATAACGTTGTTTGCAAGTGCCCTATTAAGCTTGGTTTCTTGCAAAGAGGATACTACTGGATTTGCTGAATCCGAAGGAAGTTTGAAATTGTCCGTCGGTATGTCAGACAAGGTAGAAGTCGTTTCGAGAAGTTTGGCGAGTGAAGAACAGACTGCATTGGAACAGAATTGTAAGATTCGTATTTACAACGGCGAGACATTGGTACAGAAATATCAGGGTCTGGAGAATTTACCGTCTGAGATTGCATTGGTCAATGGCGAATATTCAGTTCGTGTGACCGCAGGTGATTCTGTGGCGGCTTCATTTGACCAGCGTTTCTTTGAAGGTGTGAAGGATTTCACCATTACAAAGGGAGAAACCAGCACCGTCGAAGTAAATTGTGGCATAGCTAATACGGTGGTCGCAATTGCATGGGATGAATCGCTGAAAGAGGTGTTCGACGGGGATTGTCAGGTAACAGTTACCTCATCTACCGGAGAATTGGTTTATTCTTCTGCAAATGCGGAGGCAAAGGGATATTTTAGTTTGCCGGAAGACAACCGGAAACTGACTTGTAAGTTCAGTGGAAAAAAACCGGATGGTAAATTATATGAGAAGTCAACAGAATTGACCGACCTGAAGCCGTCTACACTTTATAATTTGACTTATAGTTATACTGCCATGGAGCAGACACCTACAGGAGGGGCTGCTTTGCAGATTAAGATAGATGAAACTCCTTTGGCAGAAGAAGAGCATGTGATAACTTTTAAGCAACGCCCTGTAATTACCTGTCAGGATGCAGAAAATGAAGTGTACGATTTGGAGCAGCCGGTTTACTTGGAGCTGAATACACAAAAGGATTTTTGCATACAAGTGGCGACTTCTTCTCCATTGAAAACATTAATGATTCAAAATGAGAACTTCGTAAAGTGGGGAGCTCAAGTGAATCAGTTTGATGCATTACATTTGGACGGACAGGAGGAGACTTTAAAAAGTTTTGGAATTTCCGTGTCGGGAGAAACTTCTCTGAGTGGAGATGTCTGGGTAGTAACGTTCTCGAAAGAACTGGTCGCAAAAATGACGGAAAGCGAGGGAAGTGTTTCTACCACTATTGAAGCAATCGATTCGAATGAGAAGAGTCGTAAGATGGTTTGGAATATCGTGGCTTCGAATGCAACGGTGGTAACTGATGAAACCATTCCGTATGAAGTGTGGACTTCAAAAGCTACTTTGTATGGAACAGTGAGAGGTACATTGGCATCTGTTCCTAGATTCCGCTATCGTGTAAAGAATACGACAGATTGGACAACGGTGGATGCAGTGCAGGCTGAAAGTTCGTTCAGCAAAGAAATCACAGGTTTGAAACCAGGTACTACTTACGAATATCAGGCTATGGACGGTGATCAGGCATCTTCTGTTACTAAGGAATTTACTACAGAAACATTGTTCCAGCCAGAAAATGCCGGCTTTGAATATACGTCGGGCACTTCTCCTATCCTGATGTATGGAGATGGACAGTCCATGTGGTGGGATACTGGAAATCATGGTTCTGCTACCATGAAAAAGAATGTGACCGCTCCTGATACTTCGGTGAAACATTCCGGAAATCAGTCCATGCTGCTTTCATCTCAGTTTGTAGGAATACTGGGAATTGGTAAGTTTGCCGCAGGAAACCTGTTTGCCGGCAAATACCTGAAGACAGATGGAACAGATGGTATATTGGGATGGGGACGTCCGTGTACAAGTCGTCCGAAGGCTTTGAAGGTTTGGGTGCGTTATGAGCCTGGAAATGTGGATAATGGAGGAAGTCATATCGCTAACGGAAGTACAGACCAAGGTATCATCTATGTAGCAGTAGGTGACTGGGCCGGTCAAGAAGGCGAGACTGATAGTGGGGTGGAAACTTGGCCGTTTGTGGTAAAAACGAAGAATGCTTCCAGTCTGTTTAGTACTGAAAAAGGTACATACTCTGGAGATGGTACCATTGCTTACGGTGAAAAGGTATTTACAGAAGCTTATAACGACGGTGAGAATATGAAAGAGTTGACCATAGATTTGAATTATGATAACTATGGAGGAACCAAGCGTAAGCCGACTTCAATTATCATTGTGGCATCAGCTAGTAAATACGGAGACTATTTTGAAGGTAGTGGAACTAGTAAAATGTGGCTCGATGACATGGAGCTGATTTATGAATAAATAACAGAATTCAATTTGTGAAGAAATTATTGTGTATAGTATGTCTTGCGTGTGCTGCTCTTGTGGGGCATGCGCAAGATACTCAAAAGAAACTTCCGCCCAAAGTCTTTGTTCCTAAAGGGCAATGGATTGTCGGAAGCTCTGTTTCGTATTCGGAACATACGGAAAATAATTATGACTTTCTGGTGATAGAAAACATAAATTCGGATGGATATTCTTTTAAGGTGAGTCCGATGTTTGCCTACGCCTTGAAAGATAATATGGCATTAGGTGGGCGTTTTAAGTATGGACGGACACTGGTACGCATGGATGAAACGCAGTTAAAGCTGGATGATGATAATCAGTTTGATATTAATAACGTATATCAGTTGAAACATTCTTATTCGGCAATGGCTGTTTTTCGTAATTATATACCATTGGGCGACAGCAAGCGTTTTGCAATTTATAGTGAGACGCAGTTGGAGGTTGGCGGAAGTCAGTCGAAGGTTTCCAATGGAAAAGGCGAAGCATTGACCGGTACTTATTCTAAGTCTACTGATTTGTCTTTCGGTGTGGCTCCGGGTATGGTGGCTTTTATCAATAATTATACGGCGGTGGAAGTCAGTATTGGGGTACTTGGTATCAATTTGAGTAAAAAACGTCAGGTCACGAATCAAGTGGAGACGGGAGAGCAGTCGTCTACTTCAGCGAATTTTAAGATTAATATATTCTCGATTGGTTTGGGAATTGCATTTTATTTGTAAGCATGATGAAGATGAAATTGTTTTATATAGTGGTATGCTTGTTTTCATGTGTAGGATGCTTGCAAATGAAAGCGCAAACGCCGGAAGATTCCATGGCTGTAGGTCGTGGAGATTCTTTGGTAAAATACAAGTTAGTAGTGGTTCATGACACCGTGTATGTGCCGATACCGGAAGCCAAAATGCCGGTGGACTCTTCACAGATTATTTATGCCAAGCCGATTGGACGATATGACCGTGGAATCACGAACTATCGTTTTATTCCGAAACATAAATGGATTGGTGGGGTCACAATCTCTGTGTTTAATTTTGAGAGTGACAACAGCAGGTTGTTGTTTTCTTTATTGAAGGATATTGATTTGAACCTGCGTACCTTGTCGGTAAAGCCTTTCGTAGGATATGCGATAAAAGATAATACGGTGATTGGTGTGAAATTGGGCTATTCTCGTATTTCAGGAGGAATAAATAATCTGTCATTGAATATTGAAGATTTGGATGTTTCTTTAAAGGACATAAAATATACGGATGATTCTTATTCGTTCAGTGTTTTTCATCGTTCTTATATTGGTTTGGACCCGAAGGGATTGTTTGGGCTTTTCAATGAAACCACGCTGGGGTATAGCACAGGATCTACCCGGTTTTCCAGGGGGACAGGTGAATCGTTGAAATATACGGATACTTCAATCAATCAGTTGAATGTGGGAATTAATCCGGGTATTGCTATTTCTATTATGCCTAATGTCGGAGCAGAGGTTTCTTTTGGTGTGGCCGGATTTACGTATAATTGGGAGAAGCAAAAGAAAAGTTCGGGTGAGGTAGGTAAACGCACAAATAGTGGAGCCAACTTTAAAATCAACTTGTTTAATATTAATATTGGTATAACTGTGTGTATTTGATGAAGCAGATGATTTTAGCATATAGAATGACAAAGATAATGGCCTGTCTGGTCGTTTGTTTCTTGACGGCGTGTATTCAGAATGACTTGCCGTATCCTACTGTCAAGCTTTATATTACGGGAATGACAGTGGATGGGCAAGTAGGTAATGCACTGATTTCGAATGATGAACGTAAGGTGGTCTTGGAACTCGGAGAAACTGTGAATCCGAAAAGGGTGAAGGTGAAGACACTGGAACTGACAGAAGGAGGGAGTGCAAGTATAGCTCCTGATTCAATCATTGATTTGTCGAAACCCTATTCGGTTACTTTATCTTTATATCAGGATTATGTATGGACTATAGAGGCCACTCAGACGATTGCGCGTACCTTTACAGTTACAGGGCAGGTAGGACAGGCTTACTTTTATCCTGAGACGCACGAGGCTTCTGTCAATATTCCCCGGGAGAAAGGGTTGAAAAACATTGAAGTGACGGATTTGAAATTGGGTCCGGAAGGTGCCACACAGAATGGAGTGGAAGGTATTCCTAGTCTCCAGTGGGAAAATAAAGGTGGCTTTGCTATGACTAAGGTGCAGGTGAAGTATAGTGATTTCATAGATGAAGAGTGGACCTTGTTTGTTAATCTTTCAGATGTCAATGTGGGAGTAAACAGTGTGGATTCTTGGACGAATGTGGCGTGGGTGAACGGTTTTGGACGTGATGGTGAAGAGAATGGGTGTGAATATAAGAAGGAAGGAGATGCGGACTGGATTCGGGTCGATGATTCAGAGGTTACACATTCAGGCGGAAACTTTACAGCTCGTATCATTCATCTGCAGGAGAATACTACGTATGTATGTCGTGCTTACTCGGGTGAAGAGTACGGGGCCGAAACGACTTTCACCACTGGCGATAAGGTTACTATTCCGAATATGAGCTTTGATGAATGGCATCAGGATGGAAAAGTAATCTGTCCTTGGAAGGAGGGTGATACTTCCTGGTGGGATACTGGTAATTGGGGAAGTACTACGCTTTCAGCGAAAGACAATATTACACAGCCGACTTCTGACGTGTGGAGTGGGGCTGCTGCTGGAAGTCAAGCTGCAATATTGGGCTCCAAGTTTGTAGGTCTGGGCAGTATAGGAAAATTCGCCGCAGGTAACTTGTTCTTAGGAGAGTATAAAGCGACCGATGGTACGAATGGAATTTTGGGATTTGGGCGTGAATTTTCTGCACGGCCTACCAAACTGAAAGGACATTTCAAGTATACAGTGTCCACAATCAACTATACGGATGAGGCTCACAAGGCTTTGATGGGTAAAGCGGATACTTGTATCGTATGGGTTGCTTTAGGCGACTGGGATGAGCCTGTTGAGATACGTACGAATCCTAAGAACTCGAAGTATTTCGATAAGAATGATCCGAATATCATCGCTTACGGTGAAATGAACTGTGCTGAAACGGTGTCTGCTTATAAAGATTTCGAAATAAAGCTGGATTATCGTTCCACGAGTCGGGTACCGAAGTATTTGCTGATTGTTTGTTCGGCCAGCAAGTATGGTGACTATTTCACGGGAGGTGAAGGTTCGACCATGTGGGTGGATGATTTCAGTTTGGAATATGATTACGATGAGTAATATGACTTTTTAAGTGTAGGATTCCCATGTTTTCTTTGTAATGCGATTGCAGGAGAAAGCATGGGAATTTTTGCTTGACACTGTCCAAAATTTTGTGTAAATGGAAACAGGATTCAGTTGTAGGTTTCTTCTTATATCTGGATTCTGTTTTCAAAAATAAGCATAAATTGATTCATAA
>ERZ779669.97-NODE-97-length-52811-cov-8.650447_pt1 | contig 52811 bp, 33 predicted proteins | sample MGYA00511372_ERZ779669 | MGnify/ENA primary metagenome ERZ779669 (study PRJEB29588, sample SAMEA1967891) | human gut metagenome | biome: human gut; feature: human-associated habitat; material: faeces | place: Denmark | collected 2008/2010 ... | reverse complement strand
GGGAAAGTCGGGGCTTTGTCATAAAAAAAGAGGGTATGCATTTTGACACACCCTCTTTTATGGGAATGGGAGATTCGGATTATTTCAGTCCGAAAGCTTCTTTCACTTTGTCTACGTAGTCCAGTTTCTCCCAGGTAAAGAGTTCCACTTCCACGTCTTTGTTGCCTTCGTAAGCCGATTCGAAATGCTTGGTCACGATTTTCGGTTCACGGCCCATGTGTCCGTAAGCAGCTGTCTCACTGTAAATCGGGTTACGCAGTTTCAGGCGCTCTTCGATGGCACGAGGACGCATATCGAAGATTTCGTCCACCTTCTTGGCAATCTCTCCGTCAGTCATATTGACCTTGCTGCGTCCGTAAGTGTTGACGTAAATGTTGATAGGACGTGCTACACCGATGGCGTAAGACACCTGTACCAATACTTCGTCGGCTACTCCGGCTGCCACCAGGTTCTTGGCGATGTGACGGGCAGCGTATGCCGCACTACGGTCTACCTTACTTGGGTCTTTTCCAGAGAAAGCACCACCTCCGTGTGCACCGGCACCTCCGTAGGTATCCACGATAATCTTACGGCCTGTCAGTCCGGTATCTCCGTGCGGGCCACCGATAACGAACTTGCCGGTCGGGTTCACGTGATATTTGATCTGGTCGTTGAACAAGGCCAGCACCTTCGGGTTGTGGATTTCAGCGATGACACGCGGCATCAGGATTTCGATGACATCCTTGCGGATTTGAGCCAGCATTTCCTCGTCGGCCTTCAGTTGCGCTTCCTTGGAATCGTTTTTCGGCTGGATGAACTCATCGTGCTGGGTAGACACTACGATGGTATCGATACGTACCGGACGGCGGTCGTCATCGTATTCAATCGTTACCTGGCTCTTTGAGTCCGGTCGGAGGTAAGTCATGACTTTTCCTTCGCGGCGGATTTCAGCCAGCACCATCAGCAGTTTGTGTGCCAGGTCGAGTGAAAGCGGCATGTAGTTCTCTGTTTCATTGGTAGCATAGCCGAACATCATACCCTGGTCGCCGGCTCCCTGGTTCATCGGGTCCTCACGTTCCACGCCACGGTTGATGTCAGGGCTCTGTTCGTGGATGGCAGAGAATACACCGCAAGAGTTGCCTTCGAACATGTATTCGCTCTTGGTATAGCCTATCTTGTTAATCACTTCGCGTGCCACGCGTTGCAAATCGATATACGCTTTGGTTTTCACTTCTCCTGCCAACACCACCTGTCCGGTAGTTACCAGCGTTTCGCAAGCTACTTTTGAACTGGGGTCATAAGCCAACAGTTTGTCAAGCACAGCGTCCGAAATTTGATCGGCCACTTTGTCGGGGTGTCCTTCAGACACCGATTCGGATGTGAATAAGTATCCCATTGTTTTGGTAAATTAAATAAGTTGTTAATGGTTTTGTTTATCCGTGTACGGACAGAGTAGAGAAGTAATCTTCAAGGAAATATAACTACGTGTTTTAGCATTTTTTTCCGTGGTTGCAAGCTACTCAAATCTTTCCACTTTTTTAATCGCTTGCAAAGATAGGGAGATAAATTGGAATAATTACAATTTCAGTATGTTTTTAACATAGCTTTAATGAGATGCGGTCTTTAAGCCTGTATCAGGCCTTGTAAAAGGGAAGACAAGGTCTTTTTTTGTACAGGATGCATCACATTTCCCGCAATCTCTACCAAGGGTTTCATGACAAAGTCTCTTTCAGTCATCAGAGGATGGGGGATGGTGAGTTCGGGAGTCTGTAGGATGAGGTCATCGTACAGTAGGATGTCAATATCCATCAGGCGGTCGCTATAGACACCGTTGACCGATTTTTTCGTTCTTCCAAGCTCCTTTTCGATTTCCTGGGTGGCGTGCAGCACTTCCAAAGGAGCGAGCTGGGTTTCCAGGCAAATCGCCGCGTTGAGAAAACTGTGGGTGGATTCAAAGCCCCAGGGAGCGGTTTCATAAAAAGAGGATAGGGAAACCTGTTTCCCTATCCTTTCTTGCAGTTTATAGATGGCGGTACGTAAATTTGCTTCTTTATCGCCCAGATTCGTGCCGAGTCCCAGATAAACTTTTGCCATGTTTTCCGCTTTTTATTTATCCAGAATCAGCATGGCGTCGCCGTAGGTACCGAAACGGTAGCCTTCTTTCAAAGCCACGTTGTAAGCCTCCATGATCAGTTCGTAACCTCCGTAGGCGCATACCAGCATCAGCATGGTAGAAAGCGGCATGTGGAAGTTGCTCACCATGGCATTGGCTACCGAGAACTCGTAGGGCGGGAAGATGAACTTGTTGGTCCATCCTTCGTATTCCTTCAGGCGTCCGTCTGTACCGACAGCCGTTTCAATGGTACGCATCACCGTGGTTCCGATGGCACATACCTTGTTGCCTCTGTCTTTGGCAGCGTTGACGATGCGGCAGGCATCCGCATTGACAAACATCTGTTCGGAGTCCATTTTATGCTTGGTCAGGTCTTCCACATCGATGTCGCGGAAGTTACCCAGTCCGGCGTGCATGGTGATGAATGCAAAGTCGATACCCTTGATTTCCATGCGTTTCATCAGTTCCCGGCTGAAGTGAAGTCCGGCAGCCGGTACGGTCACCGCTCCTTCATTCTTGGCATAGATGGTCTGGAAGCGTTCTTCATCTTCCGGTTCGGCCGGACGATGGATGAAAGGAGGCAATGGGGGTTCTCCCAGGGCATAAAGCGCTTTCTTGAATTCATCGTGAGGACCGTCGTACAAGAAACGGAGGGTACGTCCGCGTGAAGTCGTGTTGTCAATCACTTCGGCCACCATGGAATCGTCGTCACCGAAGTACAGCTTGTTGCCGATACGGATTTTACGGGCCGGGTCTACCAATACGTCCCAGAGGCGCAGTTCTTCATTCAGCTCGCGGAGCAGGAATACCTCGATGCGGGCACCTGTCTTTTCTTTGTTTCCATACAAACGGGCCGGAAAGACTTTGGTATCGTTAAAGATAAACACATCCTTGTCGTCGAAATAGTTCAGTATATCCTTGAAAATGACATGCTCAATTTCTCCGGTAGATTTGTGAACTACCATCAGGCGGGATTCATCTCTGTATTTGGCCGGGTAAAGCGCGATTTTGTCTTCCGGCAACTTGAATTTGAATTGTGACAGTTTCATCTTCTTCCTTTCTTTCCTTAATCGTTTATAACTTCTATTTCTTGCTGGTCAAGCCAAGTCTCAAAATCTTCCACTTTCATGCAGTCTTCCAGTCTCACGTTCCCCACTCGCGTGCGGACCAGTCCCGTGAGATGTGCGCCGCTGTGCAAGGCTTCCCCGATGTCTCTGGCCAGGGCCCGGATATAGGTTCCTTTGCTGCACACCACCCGTATCTTTATTTCCGGCAGGTTGTATTCCAGCAGTTCGATTTCATCGATGACCAGTATCTTGGGCTTCAGCTCCACCTCGTCGCCGTTGCGGGCCATTTCGTAGGCGCGTTTCCCGTCTACCTTGCAGGCCGAAAAGGCAGGGGGAACCTGCTCGATGGTGCCTATGAATTTTTTCAGTACATCCTCCACCATTTCCCGGGTGATGTGTTCGGTGGGATAGGTAGCGTCAATCTCCTTTTCCAGGTCGAACGACGGTGTGGTGGCTCCCAGCTGAAGGGTGGCGATGTATTCCTTCGTGTGATATTGAAACTCCTCGATGCGCTTGGTGGCTTTTCCGGTACAGATGATCATCACTCCGGTGGCCAGCGGATCGAGCGTTCCGGCATGTCCTACTTTTATTTTCTTTACTCCCAGCTTTCGGCTGATATGGTATCTTATTTTATTGACCACTGCAAAGGATGTCCATTTCAGTGGCTTGTCAAAATATAGAACTTCTCCTTCCTTAAAATTCATTTTATCTTTTTCGTTCTTGAATACTGATGTATGAAGAAACAGGGAATCAACCCCACAGGCTGCATGCTATCGTGATAATTCCGGCAATGGCACAATATACACCGAACCAGATGAGCTTTCCTTTCTTGACGATGCTGATCATCCATTTGCAAGCCACGCATCCTGAAATGAAAGCGGCCAGGAAACCGACAATCAGGGCACCGATACTGACTTCTGCATCGGCTGCAGAAGCGTTCTTCACGATTTCCAATCCCGACAGCAAGGCTTCACCCAGAATCGGCGGAATGACCATCAGGAAAGAAAACTGAGCCAGCGTTTCTTTCTTGTTGCCCAAGATAAGTCCGGTGGCGATGGTACTTCCGGAACGTGAAAGTCCCGGCATCACGGCACAGGCCTGGGCCAGACCGATGATGAAGGCATCGCGCATACTGATTTTCTCTTTCTGACGCGGCTTGGCGTAATACGAGAAGGCCAGCAGGATGGCGGTCAGCAACAGCATGCATCCTACGATGAGCAAGCCGGAACCGAAAACTTCTTCTACAGAATCTTTGAAGAAGACGCCTACGATGCCGATGGGAATCATGGAAATGATAATGTTGATGACATATCGGGTTTCGTCATTCATTTTCCATTTGAACAAGCCGCGGAAAATCCAGTCGATTTCTTTCCAGAGGATGACCAGCGTGCTCAACACGGTGGCGATGTGTACCACGACGGTAAAGGTCAGGTTTTCCTCTCCTTGGATTCCGAACAATGCCGAACCGATGGCTAAATGTCCGCTGCTACTTACGGGAAGGTATTCCGTCAATCCCTGCAGAATACCTAAAATCAGGGCTTCAAACCAACTCATTGTCTTTATTCTTCTTTAGAGGTTATTTCTTTGTCTTTGGGTTTGCGCAAGATGCCATAAATCATGAAGATAAAGCCTACAAAGCAGACTATCGGAGCTACTTTGATACGGCGTACGCTGAAAATGTCCGGTTCGAAAGTGGTTTCCGTGGAACCGGGACCGCTCATCAATATAAAACCGAGGATGATCACCACCATGCCTATTGCCAGTAGGATGAAGTTGGTTTTATCGAAGGCAAAACTTTTTTTATCCATAACGATTCGTTATCTATTTTGTTAGTTGATATTAAAGACTATATAATTCTCCTGCTTTCATCCGCAAGTATTTGTTGATGGAGATGTAAGCACACAGCATGGTAATGACGATGCCAGAGACGAATACGGTGCCCATGACTACCAGTATGACTTCCGGCGTAATCAGTTCCAGCAGTCCCGGTTCATAATTCACCAGCATGTAGGCCATGCTGGTCAGCAGGGCATTGGCAATGGCCGCGGCAAGAATACCGATGCCAATATTCCGGGCGATGAACGGGCGTCGGATGAATCCCCAGCTAGCCCCTACCAGTTTCATGGTGTGAATCAGGAAACGCTTGGAGTAGATGGTCAGCCGGATGGTATTGTTGATCAGGGCGAAAGAAATCAGGGTGAGCAGGGCAGCCAGTCCCAGCAGGAACAGGCTGATTTTGCGGATGTTCTGGTTGATGGTGTCAATCAGGTCCTGCGGATAGTTGATTTCAATCACCTGTTTGTGGTCGAGCAGCTTTTCCTGTATCCACTTCAGGCTGTCCGTATTGGCGTAGGCCGCGTTCAGCTTGATTTCAATGGAGGCCGTAAAAGGATTGTAGCCTAAAAATTCGGCAGGGTCGGTTCCCATGGCTTCCGTCTGTTCCTTCAGTGCCTGTGCCTTGGAAATGTACACTGCCTGTTTCACGAAAGGCTCCGCTTCCAGCTGTTTCTGGAAATGAAGGGCTTCGGTTTCCTTCATGTCGTCGCTGAGGAGAACCGAAAAATTGATATTCTCGCGCACGTACACCGAAAGATTGTTGGCCGTCATGACGAAAAAGACCACCATGCCCAAGAGCAGCAACACAAGCATCGTGCTGATGCACGAGGTAATGAACTGCATGTCAAAAAGTGTACCCGACTTGTGACTCATAACGGTTTATTTTTTTCTGAATACGTAAATCATCGAACTGCTTCTCTCTTTTTTGGCCAGCGAAACGAACCATGCTTCGGTGCCCGACCACAAGCCTTTTAAAAAAGGTATGGAAGATTTCCGGTATTTCTCGCTCAGCATGGACACGTAGAACGCGTCAAAAGGCATGGGATGCCGTTCGCAGAGGATGAAGTTGTGTTTGGCCCCAAATTGCTGCATGACCGACGGAGTGAAGTGCCACAAGTGGCGAGGCACATCGTAGGCCGCCCACATTTCCTTGTATTTTCCCGCATCGAAGGAGGTGGGGTTGGGGACCGCAACGACCAGAATACCCCGATCTTTCAGGATACGGCTGAGGGTTTCCCACGTGTCGTTCAAATGTTCCAGGTGTTCCATGACATGCCACAAGGTAATGACATCGAACGATTTTTCCGGATAATCCGTCAGGTCTTCCGGTTTACGGACTTCCAGGCCAAAATGAGTCTGGGCAAACTGGCGGGCCTGCGGGCTTTTCTCGATAGCCGACACTCGCCATCCTTTTTCCTGCATGAAATGAGGGAAATATCCCGTTCCGGTACCGATGTCCAGCAACATTCCTCTGCTGAGGCCTGAATTGTGTTTGATCAGGCGGGCTTTACGTGCAAGCATAAAACGGCGCACCCAGTGATAGACACGGTTCATCAACCCCTTATGTGTATCACTGTGTGAAATATAGTCCGGGCTTTCATAATAACGTCCTATTTCCGCTTCTACGGGAGCAGCCTGTGTGAACTGAAAACCGCAGTGAGTGCAACGACAGATGGCAAAAGACTCACCGGAAGCATAGTGGTCCGTGCATGTCATTACTTCTTCAAAATGGCTTTCTCCACAGAGTGGACATTTATCTATTTTCAGCGTATTCACTTCATTCCCTAATTTGCTGCAAAATAACAAATAAAAAGCCTATAGCGCGACTTTCTTTAAAAGTTTTTAAGAGTATTCGGTGGCTTTATGTTTGTTTTTTGTATCTTAGCCGTCATTAATGGATACTTTGCAAAATAAATATGAACAAGAAACGATTGACACGGTCGAATAACCGCATGATAGGAGGGGTTTGTGCCGGTATAGCAGACTATTTTAACTGGGATATTACGCTGGTGCGTATTGTGTATGTGCTGGCTACTTTCTTTACTGCCTTTTCGGGAGGAATTGTCTACCTGATTCTGTGGCTGATTATGCCGGAAGCCGGAAGGGATACCGATTGAAATTGGAAAACGCACTTATATAAAGGAAAAAACGTGCTTGTATGTTTTATGTTTCCCAGTGCGAAAACGTACGTTTCCCTCCAGGAAAACATACGTTTCCGCAGTGAGAAACATACGTTTTCCTGAAGGGAAACGTAAAAAATGTCGGGAAAGTCTCACTTTATCTTTGGGTGATTTCCCGGAATATTATTCTGTCACTTCGGTGCCTTTGAGGGTAGCCGAACTGGATTCCGTAATCTTGACCTTCACAAAATCGCCGATTCGGTGGTTGCCACGGTCGAACACTACCACTTTATTTTGCTCCGTACGGCCAAACAGCTGTTCCTTGGAACGTTTGGACACGCCTTCCACCAGCACTTCGAAGGTCTTGCCCACGTCTTTGGCATTGCTTTCGGCTGAGAGCTGGTTCTGCAGTTCAATGAGTTCGTTCAGACGGCGGATTTTGACTTCTTCCGGCACGTCGTCGGGAAGATGCTTGGAAGCGTAGGTGCCCGGACGTTCAGAGTACTTGAACATGAAGGCCGAATCGTAGGCACATTCCCGCATCAGCGAGAGAGACATCTGATGGTCTTCTTCTGTTTCGGAATGGAAGCCGGAGAAGATGTCGGTGCTGAGTCCGCAGTCGGGGATGATGCGACGGATGGCAGCCACTCTTTCCAGGTACCATTCACGGGTATATTTACGGTTCATCAGTTTCAGGATGCGTGAACTTCCGCTCTGTACGGGCAGGTGGATGTGCTTGCACACGTTAGGCACTTCGGCAATGACATGGAGGGTTTCGTCGCTCATGTCTTTCGGATGGGAGGTGGTGAAGCGTACGCGCATGTCGGGTACAGCCTCGGCTACGGTGCGGAGCAGCATGGGGAAGGTCACCGTTTCTCCGTCTTTCTCAAAACGGTAGGAGTTGACGTTCTGTCCCAGCAGGGTCACTTCCTTATAGCCTTTCCGCTGCAGGTCGCGTACTTCGTTCAGGATGCTTTCCACGTCGCGGCTGCGTTCACGTCCGCGGGTGTAAGGCACAATGCAGTAGTGGCAGAAGTTGTTGCATCCGCGCATGATGGACACAAAGCCTGAAATGTGGTTGCCGCAGATACGCGAAGGAATGACGTCGCGGTAGGTCTCGGTGGTGGAAAGTTCCACATTGATGGCTTTTTCTCCGGCCTCCACGGCTCCGATCAGGTCGGGCAGCGTCAGGTAGGCATCCGGTCCGGCCACCAGGTCGACGTGATGCTTTTCAATCAGTTCGTTCTTTACTCGTTCGGCCATGCATCCCAATACGCCCACGATGAGGTGCTTGCGTTTCTTGCGCAAGGAATGGAAAAACTCCAGTCGGTTCAGGATTTTCTGCTCTGCATTGTCGCGGATGGAACAGGTGTTCATAAACACGGCATCTGCCTCTTCCAGGTTGTCACACGGGGTGTAGCCGGCCATTTGCATGATGGAGGCAATCACCTCACTGTCTGCCACATTCATCTGGCATCCATACGTTTCGATAAACAGTTTCTTGCTTTCGTTTTCAGTTGCAGATTTAAAGTCTGCTCCTGTAATTTCTTTTGTCATAAGGTTTTTGGAATTAAAATTTTGCCTGCAAAGATATCTGTTTCTTGGTTAACTTCCATGAAAAGGGTAGGATATATAGATTTTATTCGTATCTTTGAAGAAAACCTTAACACTTGTATTTATGGACGTTTTTCAAATTCTTATCTTTCTGGGAATAATCTGTCTGGGATTTTATCAGACGAGAAAACAGGCGCAGAAAAAGACCGCTCAGAAAAAAGTAGTGAGAAAAACGGTTCCCGCAGATGCCTTTCCGAAGGCAGAGGAAGCGGTGGAAGAAGTGCGGATGACTCCGCCGCCAACAAGGCGGAAAAAGCGGGCGGAACATTCCGCAAAGCAGGTAAAACAGCCCCCAAAAGAAAACAAACAAACTCCCGTGCAGGTGGAGAAGCCGGAAGAAGACCGTTCGGAATATGCTTTCCGCACGCCGTCGGACGCGCGGCGGGCTTTTATCTATTCTGAAATCTTCCGCCGGAAATACGATTGAGAGACAAACTTTTATACTTAAATACTATAACATAAAAAACACTTGATACTATGAGCTTTAACTTTATTACGGCAGCCGAGGCTGCCAGCTACATCAAGGATGGGGATATTGTCGGATTGAGCGGCTTTACCCCTGCAGGAAGTCCGAAAGCAGTGACCGCAGAGTTGGCAAAAATAGCAGAGGAAAAACATGCGAGGGGTGAAGCCTTTCAGATAGGTGTGATAACAGGAGCGTCTACAGGTGACTCCTGCGACGGGGCGTTGACCCGGGCACATGCCATCAAGTTCCGTGCGCCTTATACCACCAATGCTGATTTCCGGAAGGCAGTGAACAGCGGCGAAATCAATTATACGGATATTCATCTGTCGCAGGTGGCACAGCGCCTGCGCTCCGGATTTTTGGGGCATGTCAATGTGGCTATCCTTGAAGCTTGTGAGATTACGGAAGACGGGCGTATCTACCTGACGGCCGGTGTAGGTATTTCACCGACCATTGCCCGGCTGGCCGACAAGGTGATTGTGGAACTGAATGCGGCTCATAGCAAGCGTTTGATCGGTATGCACGATTTGTATGAGATGGAGCGTCCGCCTTACCGCCGGCCGATTCCGATTGTGCGTCCGAGCGACCGTATCGGTCTTCCTTACATCCAGGTGGACCCTTCCAAAATAGTGGGTATTGTGGAGACAAATATGCCCGATGAGGCCCGTGGTTTCCATGCTTCCGATCCGGTGACGGATAAAATCGGTCAGAATGTGGCGGAATTCCTGGCGGCCGACATGCGCAAGGGTATTATTCCTTCTACCTTCCTTCCGCTGCAGTCGGGGGTAGGAAACATCGCCAATGCGGTGTTGAGTGCGTTGGGAAAAGATTCCAGCATCCCTCCGTTTGAGATGTACACGGAAGTGATACAGAATGCGGTCATCACCCTGATTAAGGAAGGACGTATCAAGTTTGGCAGTACCTGTTCGCTGAGTGTGACCAACGACTGTCTGCAGGACATTTACGACAACATGGACTTCTTCCGTCACAAGCTGGTGCTGCGCCCCTCGGAAATCTCCAACTGTCCGGAGGTTATCCGTCGTATCGGTGTCATTTCCATGAATACGGCCATTGAAGCGGATATATATGGTAATGTGAACTCCACGCATATCTGCGGTACCAAGATGATGAACGGTATCGGTGGTTCCGGCGACTTTACCCGCAGTGCCTATATCTCTATCTTCTCTTGTCCGTCGACGGCCAAAGGCGGATGCATCAGTTCCATCGTACCGATGGTATCGCATCTGGACCACAGCGAACATTCCGTGAACGTGATTATCACCGAGCAGGGTATTGCCGACTTGCGGGGAAAGAGCCCGATGGAGCGTGCGGAGGCAGTGATTGAAAACTGTGCACATCCGGACTACAAGCAGCTGCTTTGGGATTATCTGAAAATCTCCACGAAAGGGCAGACCTGTCACAGTCTTTCGGCCGCATTGGGCATGCATCAGGTATTTCTGGAAAAAGGCGATATGCGCTTGACCAACTGGGCTGATTTCCAGCGATAAGCGTTACCAGCAAACCCGATATATATAAAAACAGCCCCGCACTGACAGGCAATGCGGGGCTGTTTTTTTTGTAATAATCTTTTATTTCAAGTAGTTCTTCAGGTCGCAGTCGGTCAGTGAACGGATACCTTCTACTACGGATTCTGCGTTCAGCACAGCACCTTCCTGTGTGTTGTGGACAGAGTCTCCATAATATGCGGCTGCTTTCTCTTTCCCCATGGCTTCAAACTTCTTGGCAGTCCGGTCGTTCAAATCGATGAAACCTACGCCTTCCTGTTCGGCCACTTCTTTCGACCATTTTCCATAAGTCTGGTCACAGCGGTTCATGCGGTCACCGGTCCAGCGGTTGCCTGGAGTGTGTGACATCACGATGACGTGGGCTCCTTTTGCCTTGGCCTGACGGATATATAAGCGGAGGTAGTGTCCGAAGCTGTACACCTCTTCCGTTCTTCCATCTCTTTCCATCACCACTTTCTGTGACTCTTCGCCGGTGCCACGTAATGAGGCACGTGCCCGTCCGGTGTTCATCGGACCACCGTCATTGTGACCGAAATCAATCAGTACATAATCGCCGGGCTTGATGGCGGGAAGTACCCGATCCCAGAGTCCTTCTGTAAAGTAGGTACGACTGCTTCTGCCTCCCAACGCACAGTTTTCGATGCTGATACGGGTCGTGTCGAAATAATTTTGCAGATAGCTTCCCCAGCCCCATTTGTTGTCTTCTCCGTTACCTGCATCGTATTTGACGGTAGAGTCACCAATGAGGAAGACCACCGGAGTCTTTTCATTGATGCGGCTCACTCCAGCTACAAACTCGCGGGGATTTCCCGGTTCTGAGTAGAAGAAAATCGGTTCTTTGGTCTGCTGTTCGGTAGGATAGAAATGAACGGCGCTGTCGTTCATGCGCGGATGCTGGTTCTTCAGCAGGTTGATCATTTCTGCTCCTGCCCAGATGACGGGTCCGTATCCGTGGGCTGCATAGACATTGACCGGACGATAGTAATAGAAGGCCGGGTCATATCCCATACCGGTACCCACGCAGGTCATTTCCACCTGTCCCTGAGCGTTGATGGCGGAGGATACCGCATGCCATCCCAGCTGGACTACCGGACCGTATGCCATGGCATCAATCCATCCTTTGTTGATGGCATGAGCCATACAGTAGACATAGAGCGCAGTGGCCGAAGATTCCAGGTAGGAATCATTGCGGTCGAGCAGCTGATGCCAGAAACCGTCCTTGCTTTGGCAGGCTGTCAGTCCGCGTACGTGGGCTTGAAGCAAGCTGATGATTTTGTCCCGTCCGGGATAATCCGTCGGAAGTACGTCCAACACTTCACACATGGTCAGGATGGCCCATCCGTTGGCACGTCCCCAGTGGAAAGCCGGATGGTCTTTCATGCCTTCCACCCATCCATGGCGGAACAAGCCTTTTTCGGGCACAAACATACGGTCGGCAAACTGGAGCACCTGACGTACGGCTTCCTGATAGTATTTATCCTGGTTGTCAGAAGCATAACGTCCCATCAAGGCTACCGAAGGAATACCCATGAACATGTCGTCCAGCCACAGCGTGTTGTGGTATGGACGGTTGCGGGCAAACGTTCCGTCGGCCAGCCGATATTCCTTGTACATGATGAAATGGAAATAATTGTCAATCATGTCCTGCAGCTTCAGGGAAGGATCTTTCATCTGTGCCTTCATCATGGCCGCACATACGGCTCCTGCATCATCCAGTGCATGTGGAGTCAGAATCTGAAGCATCTGCGAATCGGTCGTTCCATATTTCTCATATACTTTCTTGAAGTAAGGAGTCACTTCCGCCAGGAATTTGAAACGGTCGTACACGTATTTTTTGTAGGCTTCATCACCGGTGGCCTCAGCCGCAGCCAGCATGGCGGAGTAGGTTACTCCCCACTCGTAGCTTGCCAGACGGAAGGTACCTCTTTCCAGCTGGGCATTGGTATCCATGTGCTCGTAATCCGTGATGACTTTTCCATCCCGTTTGTCGACCACCCGGGTAGGCGTATTGCTTTCCAGGTATTTCAATACCCGGTCCATGTCTTTTTTGACATCATCCACCGATACGATTCCGTATCCGACCTGATAGTCAGGTTGCAGCAGGTGCAGCGGAGTATTGGAGTCATTGATAACTTCTTTTTTCTTTTGCGCATGGGCATTGAGGCTGAAAGAAAGTGCAGCCAGCAGGGCCATGTTTAAAACAAGTTTGTTCATATCTCTTATCGTTTTATGTAATTACTGGGTTATTTGATTTTATATCCTCTGAACGTTCCTTTCAAGTCCGGTCCGAAGTAAAAGCCCGGTTGGGTCGGCTGGTTGTAAGCCACATTCTGTGTGGCAATGCTGATACGGTATACGGGGTCTTCCAGGAAGGTATGGAAACGGTATTCAGTAGGAATCGTTGTCACGTACAGGCGGAGAGACTGATTGTCTTGGGTACGGACAAGCACCTCTTCTCTCCAGTCGCCGATGATATCGCCTTGCAGGGAAGGATTCGATTTGGTGCCGTTGTTGAACGCACATCCGTCGAAGGTGAAGAGAGTGTCGCAACGTTTGTTCTTCCAATCATATTTGCTGATGCGTTCCTTGTCCAGCAATTCGCGGAGCAAGTCACCGTCCCACCATACAGCCATGTTATAGGATAATCCGGGGACTTTCTTGTCGGAGATGGCTTCTCCTTTTATGTTTCGGATACCTCCGGAAGCCAATGACCACATTTCCACTCCGGGACTGGTCGGATCAATGTCTGCCGCCATGCAGCGTCCTACATCGGTCTTGTCGGGGTATTGCTGTAACACTTTTCCTGTAGCCGCATCGCGGAAGGAAGACCCGTCTTTCCGGTTTTCATGACAAGCCCAAACCTGCAGGCTGGGAGTAGCCGGGTCAAACTGGGTCAGATGCATGGCATCGCCGTGTCCCATACCGGTGGAATAAAGTCCTTTTCCGTTATGGTCGAACGTGCAGGAACCGTAGACAATTTCGTCACAACCGTCTTTATCCACGTCTGCTACCCGCAGATTGTGGTTGCCTTGTCCGGCATATTGTTCGCATCCGGGGTTGTTGCTGTCGAATACCCAGCGGTTTTTCAGTTCTTTTCCATCCCAGTCGAAGGCAGCCAGTACGGTGCGGGTGTAATAGCCACGGCACATTACTACACTGGGGTGCACACCGTCCAGATAGGCTACACAGGCCAGGAAGCGGTCGCTTCGGTTGGCCCGGTTGTCTCCCCATCCTTGCAGGTCACCACGGCCAGGTATGTAGTCGATGGTCTGCATGGCTTCTCCGGTCAGTCCGTTGAAGACCGTCAGGTATTCGTTGCCTGTAAGGATACGTCCCTGGTTACGGGGAGGATCACTGGGTTTGCCTTTGCCTCTTGGGTCGTTAGGAGGGAAATCTCCGCCTTTCGGCTGGCTCGGATCACCTTTCTCCCGATAATCGGCAGTGGCATCTCCAATCACTTTTCCTTTTCCGTCAATCGTGCCATCCGATGTCTTCATGACAATCTCGGCTTTTCCGTCTCCATCCAAATCATATACCATAAATTGGGTGTAGTGGGCTCCTGCCCGGACATTTTTTCCCATGTCGATGCGCCAGAGCTTTTCTCCCGTCAGGCGATAGCAGTCGAAATAGACATTTCCCGTATAACCGTCGTGGGCGTTGTCGTGGGCATTCGACGGGTCCCATTTCAGGATGATTTCATAGTTTCCGTCTCCATCCACATCTCCGATAGATGCATCATTGGGGCTGTAACTGTAGGTATCGCCTGCAGGAGTAGTACCGTCGGCTGGTTTGTCCAGCGGAATGTCGATGTAGCCTGAAGGAGCATGTGCCGGAAGGGTATAACTTCCTTCTCCAGCCGTCTCTTTTCCATTGACAACCGGTTTGACGGTGTACACGGCCTTTTGTGTGCCGGTGTAGTTATCCGTATAGAAAGTACCTGTGCCAGCCGGAACCTGTGCGATTTTCTTTCCATCCCGATACACGTTGAAGGTTGTTTCCATCGGATCGGAAGACAGGTATCTCCATGAGACGGCTACTTTCTGAGCGTTTTCTCTGATAGCCACAACCCCTCGACCAAGTTTTTCTTGTTGGAGTTTGCTGAAATCATAATTTGTTTGTGCGGAGCCGATGACTCCCAAACTACAGGCAGCCAGTGCCATAAACCATTTTCTTTGTGTCTTCATTATTTACTGCATTGATTATTGATTCACTGATACTGTTTCTCCATTTTCTGTGATATCCATGAAGCGGATGTGGCTTGTATCTTTCGTGACAAACAAAGGACGTCCGTCTGGATTGTCATAGTAAAAATGGATATGTTGGAATGAAATGTTTTTTGCATGTGAGAGATAGAATCCTTTGGCAGGGATGGTACCGAACATCCAGGGTTCCGGATACATTTTCTCTTGTTCTGGCACCTCTCTTTTCCCATCTTCGGCCGTATATCCACCTTTATAATACAGGTAGATATGGTCGAACGTGACATCTTCTATGAGGCTGCCGGGAATACCGCTGACAATGGAGGAATAGCGGGAATCCACGTCGTATGCATGGATATGGCTGATGCGGATACGTTTCATGCTTCCCACAGGTGTTCCTTGGGGACTTCTCATGCGGGCGCCCAGCCGGAGGAAGATGCCGGCATTGACAATGTGCCGCAGAGTGAGGTGGCTGATGTCAATATCTTCCAGTTTGCCCCCATCCACTGTTTCCAGGGCAAGTCCTCTGCAGTGTTCGAAAATGCAGTTGGTGATGGTGATTTGTTTGAATCCTCCACTGGATTCGGTTCCCAGCTTGATGCGTCCGGTACGGTAGCCATGGTCGGGCGCTTGTGGCTCATCCAGTTCCCATGTGCCGGCAAGCATCGTACCGCGGTCGTATCCGCTGACGAAGCAATCGGAGATGGTGACGTTTTCCGTGTCCTTGAAGTAGCCCAGTGCGTAAGAAGATTTGAGTACGATGGCATCGTCCCAAGGCGTGTTCACACTGCATTGGCTGATACGCACATTCTTGCAGCAGTCGATGTCGAATCCATCGCGGTTGGTATCCACCTTCAGATTGTGAATGGTCAGGTTGTCGACACCTGTTGCCAGTACTGCAAAATGTCCGCAGCGGAGCATGGACCAGTCTTTCAGAATGACGTTTTTGCAGGCTTTCAGACTGATGGCCTTGTTGCCTACACCTTTTCGGCGGCTTTCTTCCCGTGTCAGTCCTTGCCCGTCTATTTTTCCGGGACCGCTGAGGGTGATGTCTTCCAAGCCGATTCCCCAGATAAGCGAATTCTTCCAATGGCTGTGTCCGAAGTCTTGGTACGCATCAAAAGGATTCGGTTCTGCTTCGTCGTATCCGTTTTCGGCCGTAGGGAAAGCAGCCAGAAGAGTAGCGCCTTGTTCCAGGTACAGATGGATTCGGCTGGCCAAACGGATGGAATAGCAGGCGTATGTTCCGGCGGGGACATAAATGGTTCCCCCGCCTTCGCGAGTTGCCTGAAGAATGGCTTGGTTGATGGCTTCCGAGTCAATCTGTTTTCCGTCGCCGGCCGCTCCGGAATCTTTTACATTGTATATTTTAGCTTGCAGCCCATTGCTACAAAAAGTCAATATGAACCACAAGCTCGTGAGGATTATCTTTTTCATGTTCATGGCTGTGGCTTTTCTTTGTGAAACAATTGAGGGAGCATATAGTCTGCATAATCGGCTTTCTGGTTGGCTTTATATGCACAGAAATATACTTTCTCTCCTTTCCGGAGCGGACAGGTGGCGGCCAGTACCGGCGCATCGGTCTTTTTCCCGGAGGTAAAAAGGGTTAGAGGAGTGGCTTGCCGATGTCCGTCAGACAAACGGATGACAGAGGCCGAAGGTACAATCAGATGAGTTGTTTTTAGTTGCATGACCTTTCCGTGATAGACGGTGATTTGCGTGCCCTCCACGTTGAACACGTTGTCTTTGCAGTCTGCGGGGTCAATATCGTTTTTGGATGTGGGGGCGTCACAGCCTCCGAACGCCCAGCTCAGCAGGGTGTCTTGTCGGGGACTTTCCACCTCCAGAATAAATCCTTTTGTGTCGCTCAATGGATAACACTGAACGTGCAGTCCGTGTCTTTGCATGTCTAGCCATTGACTCGAATCATTTTCGATAATCCCTAATTTCAGTGTACCTGAACCATCGGGCATGGAATAGGACAGGGTATTCCCTTGCGCATGTACGCTTGCTCCTATGCTCCATAAAAGAAAGTCGATGACCAGTATTTTCAGTGCATTCATAGTTCTTGATAAAATGTAATCCTTGTTCAGCAAAAATACACATCTTGAAATTAAAGTAGCATGGACTATCATACATGTTCCTCGATTATCATACACTTTCTTGAAAAAAATGAGCTATCATACAGTCTGATTGGGATTTCCTTCTACCTTTGTGAGGTAATACGTTTCAAAACTAATACTTGAATACAATGAAAAAACATTTATTGGCAATGGTGTGCGGGTGTCTGTTCTGTGGGGGAGTTTTTGCCCAGCATACCTGGTTTGATGACAAGGCGCTGACACTGACAGGCGCTTATTATTATCCGGAACACTGGGAGGAAAGCCAGTGGGAACGCGACTTGAAACAGATGCATGAACTGGGATTTGAGTTTACTCATTTTGCGGAGTTTGCCTGGGCACAACTGGAACCTGAAGAGGGGGTGTATGATTTTTCCTGGCTGGACCGGGCAGTGGCTTTGGCGGCCAAGTATGATTTGAAGGTGGTGATGTGTACTTCCACAGCGACTCCTCCCGTCTGGTTGAGCCGTAAGTATCCGGAGATTCTACTGAAGGCGGAGGACGGTACGGTGCAGGATCATGGGGCCCGTCAGCATGCGTCATTTGCTTCTCCGGTCTATCGGAAGCTGGCTTATCGCATGATTGAAGAACTGGCTCGTCATTACGGAAATGACTCCCGTATCATCGGCTGGCAGCTGGACAATGAGCCTGCGGTACAGTTTGATTACAACGCGGCGGCAGAAGAAGAATTCCGGGAGTTCTTGCGGGAAAAATATCATCACAATATTCAGGAACTGAATGAGGCCTGGGGGACTGCTTTCTGGAGCGAGGTGTATTCCCGTTTTGAGGAAATCACCCTTCCCAAGATGGCGCAGATGTTTATGAATCATCACCAGATATTGGATTACCGTCGGTTTGCCGCCAAGGAAACCAATGATTTTCTGGATGAGCAATGCCGGATTATCAAGAAATATGCCAAAAACCAATGGGTGACTACCAACTATATTCCTGATTATGACAAAGGGCACATTGGAGGAAGTAAAGAGCTGGATTTCGTTAGTTATACACGCTATATGGTGTATGGCGACAATGAAGGTATCGGGCGTCGCGGATACAGAGTGGGCAATCCTTTGCGCATCGCGATGGCGAATGATTTCTTCCGGCCAGTCAACGGCACATACGGAGTAATGGAACTGCAACCGGGACAGGTGAACTGGGGAAGCATCAATCCTCAACCGTTGCCGGGGGCTGTCCGTTTGTGGCTGTGGAGCGTGTTTGCCGGAGGGGCTGACTTTATTTGTACTTATCGCTACCGGCAGCCTTTGTATGGTACGGAACAATACCATTACGGCATTGTGGGTACCGACGGGGTGACCGTCATGCCGGGTGGAAGAGAATATGAGCAGTTCATGAAAGAAATCCGTTCCTTACGGAAAGAGTATGCGCCGAAAGAAGACAAGCCTGCATCTTACTTGAAACGGCGGACAGCCATTTTGTGGAACCCGGAAAACTATTGGAGCATAGACCGGCAGAAGCAGAATGTGACTTGGAATACTTTTGCGCATGTAGACAAATATTACCGTATATTGAAATCGTATGCGGCTCCGGTTGATTTCATATCGGAAGAGAAAGACTTTTCTGCTTATCCGGTGTTGATTGCACCCGCGTATCAGTTGGCCGACAAGGAACTGGTGGCAAGATGGAAGAAGTACGTGGAAGAAGGGGGTAATCTGGTGCTGACTTGCCGTACGGCTCAGAAAGACCGCTTTGGACGGTTGCCTCAGGCACCTTTTGGTTCCATGATTGAGGAACTGACCGGAAATCAGCTGGAATTTTATGATTTACTTCTCCCACAGGATCCTGGTCAGGTGAAGATGGACGGCGAAACCTATACATGGAACACTTGGGGAGAGATCCTTCGGCCGGGAGCATCGAACGAGGTATGGGCTACTTATACCAATGAGTTTTATGAAGGAAAACCGGCTGTGACTTTCCGGAAACTGGGAAAAGGCAGTGTCACTTATGTGGGAGTGGACAGTTCCGATGGTTCTTTGGAACGGAAGGTCTTGGACAAACTGTATCACCGCCTGCAGATAGAGGTCATGAACTTGCCTTATGGCATTACGATGGAATACCGTAATGGAATGGGAATTGTGTTGAATTATGGAGATCGTCCCTATCAATTTGAACTGCCTCAAGGAGCTGAGGTACTGATTGGTACCCCGGATATTCCGACTGCCGGCGTGCTGGTGTTCAAGTTCTAAGTTACGGAGTTACATAGAAAAAGGCTTTAAACCGTGTTTTTGCACCGTTTAAAGCCTTTTTTATTCTTTAGAAGATGTGCCCCTTATTGCGGAATGACTTCCTGCATGTAAATGGCATCCAGGCTCCAGAGAGCCGCATCGTTCGTAGAGATGGTCTTACATTCATCCATTTCGGCAGGGACTTCAGGAGGAAGTACTTTTTCAATCTTAAATTCGGGTGCCGGAGTGTGCTCCAGTCGGCTCCACAAATCCTTCCAAGCTTCTGCCGCAATTTTCGGGTCATACAAGTGGGAAGCTGCATAAGCCATCAATCGGCATACACGGAAACGGTTGTGTGTAATTTCCAGTGATTTCCGCTTGTAATCCCGGGCGTGTTCCAGCCAAGCTTTTTCGAATGTCGGTACGTGAATCATCTGTTGCATCTCGTTCATGATTTCAAAGCCTCCCATGATGGTCATCAGGTGGTTGGTATTCTGGCGGTCAGGGTCTCCTTCGTAACTGATGACACCTGTAGCCGGATCGTAACCCAATGCCAGGTTGCCGGTGAACAGTCCGTTCTTCAAGGCAGCAATACTCTTCATACCCGTAATAATCTTGTCACGGTATTTCGTGTTTTGCGTGCGTTCCCATTCCGTCATCCAGTTGCCCGCGTAGGCCAGCCAGTCGGGACCGATACGCAGCCGGGCCGGAGCACTGCAAGGGAACTTGCTTTTAGGCTCTGCCAGTCGCATCGGGTCGAGGGTATAAAGCTTCTGGTCGGCATCGGTTACCTCCTTCATCAAGTCGCCGGCCCGTTCGTCGGTGGTCAGGTAGTAATAGAAACGGTTCCAGGCTGCCTGACTGATACGCGCTTCTTTGGCTCCACATCCCCAATGGCTGACATTGTGGCGGCTGCCCAGTCCTGCGTTGGGACCGATGTGATATACATCCACTTCTGCGGTATGGCGGGTGATGGCTTCGGCCATCTTCCAGATATCTTGTCTTCCGGTACGCAGGAAGTTATACCACAGCCACATGTTGGAAGCCAGTTCGGTGTTGTCCCAGGCATATCCTCCCACATCGTATCTCCAAGAATGACGTATCGGGTCGTAGGCGTGCATCAAATCTCCGTAATTCCAGAATCCATACCATTTGTGCTGTTCAATGGCATGCTGGTACAAATCGATGTAAGCATTCAATCGGTCTTCCACTTTGCTGCGCAGCGGGTTGCTTCGGTCGGGGAGTGACCAGATACCGAAGGCCCGGCAGGCGTGGAGGTATTCCGGTGTACACATCAAGGGAGCGGCTTCCGACAATGTTTGTGCGGTTTCCGCGATGCCCTGCTTTCCGGGGTAGGCTGCTTGCGGTACCAGCGTCAGCGTGTGCGTGCGTGCAATGCCGTATGGGGTACTCATCCCTTCCTGTACATCCTCATAGCTGGCTATCAAGTCGTGTGCCACTTTGTCGTAATGTCTTAAATCCATGGCTTCCGCTTCCGGGCTCCATAACCAGACTACCAGAGAGGCTTCGCGGCTGCGTGCATGTTGTACCTCCAATGTGGAAGGATAAGTCTGCCAGAAATTTTGCAAAGCGACTCCCAGTCCTCCGCTCACGTCACCGGCAAACACATAACCTGCGGCCCGTGTACCAGTGAAAGTTCCAATCCAAGGGTTATCTTCCGTGGCACGTTTCCGGATACTGAAAGCATTGTCTGTGAGTTGTGAAAGACGGAAATTGTCCCATGCAGCCCAATTGTCAATCAGGCTTCTGTTTTTCTCGTCGAATTCGGAATAAGCCGGAATCCGTTTCCCTTCCATTTGCTGTTGCTGCCAGCTTTGGTCGTTGTGTAAGGTCAGGACTCTTCGTCCCACCAAAGGTTTGACCGGTTCACTCCATACCCCTCCGTCGGCACAGGCAAAAGCGATGTGGCGGTTATAGAGTTCTTCCCGCATGGGCACTTGGAAACGTACTCCCAATGAATGGATGAAATCTTTGTTCTGGTCTCCGTCATAGATGAAGGAATGTACCATCTTGATTTGTTCGCTGCCCGCATAGAAGTACAGGCGTAAGGTAAACGGGAGCCATTCGCGGCCGTCATTTCCCTGCTGTATGCCTTCTATTTTGACTGTGGTACGTATTTTCCCTTGTTGTTCTAGCTGTACTTTCCGGATGAGGCTTTTGAATGTCTGGTAACTGACTCCCGTCGCATCTTCCCGTGAAGGTACATTCTGTGTGCTGACAATCAAGTCGGCACTTCCTCCTACTTTCACATTTCCATAAAGCAGGCTGTCGAGAATACAAGTGCCCGATTTGGGAATAAAGGCCGTAATTTTACCGGTTCCTATAGTCAGCTGGCGGGCAGACTCTGTGACATGAATCCCTTCGGTGGCAGCTGTTTTCTTCTTTTTTGAGGTAGGTGCCACCTTTACCGAACGGGTATGTGCCGGAATCACGGCTGCCATACCAGCCCATTTTACGGAACCGTCCGGCCAGTAGGCTGTAGTCCATGTGTCCGCTTCTATTGTCTCACCGTTTTCGGTCTGAACGGAAAGTGGGGTGTCTGGTTTTACTTTCCCTTGCTGGAACGGAACTCCGAAACTAATAGGGCGTGCCTGTTCCGGCACTTTCCCAATCCAGTGCAATGGAGCTTCTGTCGGCTCTTCTTTTTCGATTGTATATTGGAAGTTCGTGATGCGGGTTCTGGACAAGGTGGTGCGGAAACCGAACCATCCCGCGGTGAGTGGAGACGGATCGTAGAAGTCGATAAGCTGTTTCCCGTCGATATAATAGCGTACCCGATTGTCTTTATTCTGGATTTTGATGTGATACCATTTATTGGCTGTCAGCAAGTGGTCAGCGTCCTTGTATTCTTTCAGTATGGCAGGGCGTTGTTTCTCGTCGGTCACACCGGCCTCGTTGCCGTCATAGCGCCGGAAGCGGGTGGTAGAGTTATAGTTCCCTCCATAGCCCAGATAATACAGCTGGAGGCTGTAACAATTTACGAAGACCCCGTTTCGCCAGCTCATCCGTTTCCAGATGTCAGACGCATTCGGGTCGGAAGCCATCCAGAAACAGTTCAAGTCACTGAGACGGTCGCCCGGCTTCCCGTCTACAACCACACACGCATCGTACTCGATGGTGACGTTGCCCGACATTTTTTCCTTTCTCCATAAGGTCAGCCCTTTGGGAGATACAATCTCGCAGGTATCCCCTGAAAAAGAAACTTTATAGTCAGGAGATTCTGATTCCACCTTCCAGTACTTGCTGAAATGGGATTTGTCCAATCCGGAGATTTTTGCAGATTGTGCATGCATCACAAATGGACAGCACATCCACAGTCCTATTAGCCACAGTTTGTTCATAGTTTTATTAGAAAAATAATCATGTGACAAAGAACGGAAAAGCATCGGTTTCAGGAGGGGGAAGATTGTACATCTTGCTGTAAATTTGTACAATAAAAAAGAGACGCCTCTCTTTTTTAGGGAAGCGTCTCTTTAAATTATTGGATGAATGAGATTCTCATTAATATCCCGGGTTCTGCATTGCCTGCTTTTCGTCGTTGGTCAAAGCAGCTCCACTTTCATTGGTAATACCATCCAGGAAGGATTGCGGAATAGGACGATAGTAATGCTTTTCTGGATTGAATTCGCCAATACCACGGCTTACTCCATCATTGAATGCATGCCAACGTGCATTCAGTGTTTTCGTACGTGCCAGGTCTTCCCATCTGTACAGCTCACCGCAAAGTTCACGTGTACGTTCATCCAGCAAGAAGCACATCATCTTTTCTGCATTGCTGGTGCAGTTCAGTGCCTGGTAAATCGGAGCATCTGTTACAGAATTGTACACATCGTTCACGCTGTTCAAGTGCATCTTGGAAAGAGATGACTGTGCGTTGTACACAGCTTCCTGACCTTCCAGATTGTTGGATTCATAGTAAGTATTCTGGTCGGAATAGATAGCTCCGTCGGCAGAATAACCTCCACCTTTTCCTGTACAGTAAGTATTGTTCTTGTAGGCCTGTCCGCCATCCACATTCTTGCCACGGTCTTCATTTTCCACGTAAGCGGCACGGTCACGCACTTTATTGATCCAGGTAATGGCGTCATTATAGTAAGCTTCTCCTTTGCGGATATAAGCTTCTGCCACCATCAATACATCGTCGGCAGAACGTGCAATGATGGCATCACGTGTACCAAACTGAGAAGCGATGGAGTTGCGGTATCCGTCGCGGAATTTAGACAGCGCTACAGAACGTTTGTGAGGAATGATGTTGTAATAGTTACCTGTATGTGTGCTCACGTTCCAGTTCAATGTGTTTTCACCTTTGAAATAGCGGACAAAGGTATGAGGAGCACAAATCACGCCGTTCTTCTTGACTTTTACGTCGCTTGATCCTGTAGCATAGTCTTCAAAACGTCCGTCGCCCGGTTCGTTGACGATATATTTAATACCGAGTTCGCCTGCCACGAAACGTTTGTCACCTGCTTTTACGTTAGCCGGTGCGCCGTTGGCTATATCTTCTGCTGTCCAAGTCGGTGCTCCAGCCGTGTTGTTGGCTCCATAGCAAGTAATGAATGATTTCCAGAAACGGGAATCGTTCACACGGTCGAATACCTGCATGGTATATTCTGTGGCACTTACGTAAGAGAACTCACGGCCTCCGGAAATATCTCGTGAGGTACCAGCCATATCCTGATATACAGAAGGATAGTACAAGTGCATCTGGTTACCATAACGTCCCCATGTAGATTCATCGTTAGAGAACTGGGCTGCCAGGATGACTTCGCTCACCTTTTCATTGGCGCCGTTCGGTTCCTGATAATCCCACAGTTCTACGTAGTTGGAACACAAAGGATGTTTGTTGACAACTTCTGAACCGTATTGAATGACTGCATCCAAATCGTCAGCCACATAGTTTGCATTCCAGTCGCTGTACAATTCGGAAGCACGGAACAGGTGTGCTTTTGCCAGGAAGTGAGCGGCAGCGTATTTGGTGATACGTCCTGTTTGTTCCGGAGTTTCCGGCAGCAGCTTATATGCTTCTTCAAAGTCGGCAATGATTTGTTTGTAGACGTCTTCTTCGGAAGACCGTGTGAAGTAAGTTTCCACACTGGTAGAAGGAGTCAATTTGATAGGAACGCCACCAAACTGTTTAACCAGTTCAAAGTAGGCATACGCTCTTAAAAAATAACCTTCTCCCAAACGGGTGTTGTAAGTCGCACTGTTTTTATCATAATATTGCGGCACATTGGCAATGATAATGTTGGCAGGTTCCACCAAACCATAGTAGTTATCCCATACAGGTTGGTTGGCTCCGGTTTCTGCAGAGTTCAAGTCCTGGCTGTAATGGTTCCATGCAGGCATGGTATTGTTTGCATCCGTAAACTCATCCACTCCCATGTTGTAACATTCAATGGCCCAGATATAATTAAATTTGAATTTGAGCTTCTGGTAAGCACCTGTCACCAGTTCATCCAACCCGTCCTGTGTCTCAAACCGGTCGGTACTGTATTGGGTAATTAATTCTTCGTCCAGGAAAGACTCCTTACATGAGGTAGCGGCACTTCCCATGGCACCGAGCATCAATGCGGTATATAATAATTTATTTAGTTTCATAGTTTTCTTGTTTATGAGTTAGAATCCGATATTAAGACCAATAACAAAGCTTTTCAAAGTAGTTGCAGAACCGAAGGTAGTGGTATTGTTGTCATAGTTCAACAAATCAGTATCCAACCAGTCGCATGCTTTATAGATTGTGAATGGGTTCATGGCCTGTACATAGACTTTCAGACTGTTCAGTCCGACTTTCTTCAGTTGTTTCGGAGTGAAGTTGTAGCCCAAAGAAATGTTACGTACTTTGATGAATGAGCCATCCTGATAGTTCATGGAAGAACTGTAAGTATCGGCAGCTTCTCCGTTTGAACCCGGAGAGTAGTATTGTGCGTTTTCATTGGTACCTGCAACCCAGTAATCCAGTTTACGCATCATGTAACGACCGTCCAAAGTAGCAGCTCCCTGAGGAACAGTGAATCCCCAACGTGAGAAGATGAAGAATGACAATTCAAAGTTCTTGTAGTTGAAGGTGTTGGTCCATCCTGCTGTCCAGTCCGGACGAATCTTACCTACAATCTGACGGTCATTGGTTGCATCGATTGTACCATCGTTATTCAAGTCTTTCACTTTAATCTGACCTGGTTTACGACCGTATTTGGCAGCTTCTTCAGCTTCAGATGTTTTCCAGATTCCATCGTATACATAGTCATAGTACACACCGATTTCTTCACCTACGAACCATCTGTTGTTCACATCTTCTGTTCTACCGTTAGACAGTTCTTCAATCTTGTTGCGGTCCATAGACCAAGTAAGAGTTGTATTCCAAGTGAAATCTTTGGTCTGAACAGGGATGGCATTTACTTGTAAGTCAACACCCCAACCGGAAGTCTTACCTACATTGGCATAAGTAGCTGTATAACCGGTCAGTGAAGGGATAGACATCTGCAGCAACAGGTCTTTAGTCTTGGTCTTGTATGCATCGATGCTACCACTCAAGCGGTTATTGAAGAATCCGTAATCGATACCTACGTTATATTGGCTTGTCTTTTCCCATCCCAGATCCTGGTTGGCCATCTTGGCTGGATCTTTTGCAGACGGATCGGAAGGTACATATCCTAATGAAGAATCGGTCTGTCCCCAGTTATAATACAATCCGGTGATGGCACCTTTGGTGGCGTAGGCTGCGATGGCAGCGTTACCGGTGATACCGAATCCCAGACGTAATTTCAACTGACTCAGCCAGTTTACATCTTTCAAGAAGTTTTCCTGGTCCAAACGCCAAGCCAATGCCATAGAGGGGAAGCTTGCCCATTTATGACCGGGAGCCAACTGTGAGGCACCATCCCAACGCATAGAAGCTGTCAACAAATATTTGTCCATGAAACCATAGTTGGCACGGATCATGTAAGAAGTCATTTGGGTTTCAGTCAATCCTGTACCGAATGAATTTAAACTTCCTGCAGTAGCCAGATTGTACCATAATTCATCAGAAGAAGCTACATTCGTAGCACGCATGTCGCCCATTTCATAGTGGTAGGCAGAAGCTGATTGCATCAAAGTCAATCCCAGGCTGTGTTTTTCAGCAAATGTCTTGTTATAGTAAATCAAGTTATCCAATGTCCATGAACGTTTCTGTTCATTTTTGTATTGGGCTCCGTTGTTACCATCACCGTTGATACCTTCAGCTGCATTGGCTATTCCCAAAGTATAGTACTGGAATTCCGGACCGAACTGAATACGGTAAGAAAGTCCTTCCAGCGGTTCCCAGATCTTACCGAAGTCTACCTGTGCATACATGCTGGCGTTCGCACGGAAAGTACGACGCTGGTTCGTGTTGTATTCCAGTTCACGAATCGGGTTGATGATGTTTACATCACCATTCGGGTTACGGATATAAGCACCGTTCTCATCGTAAGGTACAGTCCAAGGCAACATGCCTCTCAATGCTCCGTAAAGGTCACCGGCACCTGTAACAGATTTGGTAAAGCTATAACCATAATCCTGGTTTGAATAAGAAGCGTTGATAGAAGAACCCATTTTGAAGAAACTCAGCGGAGAAGCGTCAAATGAAGTTTTCAATGTGTAGCGTTCGTAAGACTGTCCGGGCTGTGTGCCTTTCTGGTTCAAATAACCGAATGAAGCATATCCCTGGAATTTGTCGGTACCACCAGATGCACTTAAAGTATGTTCATGAGTAATACCGGTTTGTTTGCCGTGAGAAGCCCAGTCGTAAGAGCCTACTTTTGACGGGTCATAAGTTCCGCCTTCCCATGCTTTTTCGATGTTGGCCCATGAAGCAGCCACACTTCCGAATGCAGATTTATCTGCTTCATAGTTAGGAGTAGCAGAAGCGTATGAGCCCATGTTGTATTTTGCCAGACGGGCATAGTCCAACCATTCTGAAGCAGACATCATTTCAGTGACATCGTGAAGAGTTTCAAAGGTAACAGTTCCTGAATAGTTCAGTGAAATCTTTCCTTCTTTACCTTTCTTGGTTGTAACCAAGATGACACCGTTGGCACCACGAGAACCGTAAATAGCGGTGGCAGAAGCATCTTTCAATACGTCGATGGATTCGATATCGCTCGGGTTGATATTTTCGATACCACCGTTCTGGATAATCATACCATCTACTACATACAACGGATTCTGGTTGGCTGTGATAGAACGTACGCCTCGGATACTGATTCCTCCTACTTCACCAGGACGCTGGCTGGAAGTAATATCCACACCGGCTGTCTTTCCTTGCATACCTTCCAAGGCATTCTTTACCGGCATAGCCTTTAATTCCTTTTCTCCCACACGTGCCATGGCACCGGTTACATCTGTCTTTTTCTGTACACCGTAACCTACAACCACTACTTCGTCGAGGACTTCAGTGTCTTCTTCCATTGTTACATTGAATGTTGTTTTTCCCTGTACTGGGATTACCTGTGTCTTGTAGCCCACGAAACTGATTTCAAGAGAAGCTTCATTAGATACATTAGATAAGGTAAACTTACCGTCAAAATCCGTAATGGTACCGTTGGTGGTTCCTTTTACTAACACACTCGCGCCGATTACAGATTCACCACTCTTGTCGAGTACCGTACCCGACACTGTCTTGCCCTGTGCATACGCGCCGATGGCGATAATGGATAACAAGGCCAAGAAGAATAAACGTTGCAAGCTGGAAGCGCAACGCATCAGACTGATTCTGTCTTTCATACTTCTAAATTGGTTAAGTTAAACAAAAGTTAGTTTCATTACACTCTAAATATTTTGCATTGTCTCATTTAATGCGACGTAAAAGTACAATCGTATAAAGGAAGAAACAATGTAAAATTGTGTAGAAGCATGGAAAAATTAGCACTGTATTTTCTCTAGAAATAATTTGGGATATGGTTTATCTAAGAAAGCTGCTTTTTAATGACTAGGAGAAAGGTTTTATCGGTGATTTTCTTAATTGTTAATAGAAAATCATGCTTTAAGTTATTAATTTAACACATTGAACCAGAATAAGTATTATAAAGATAAGATACTTTATGAGAATCATTTTATTTCAGTCTTTTAGTTGCAGATCAAAGATAACAGTTGTGTTTCATTAAGAATTCACGATGATTGCGTGATTTTGCAAATTAAAGAACGGACTGGTATATAATGTAAAAGGAAACAACATATTGAATGTTTTGCACGTGTGAACCCTATGTTTTCCTATCGGAAAACATACGGCTTCGCATGGAGAAACGTATGGTTCCAGCCCAGGAAACCTAAAAGACGTAGGCTTATTTTCTTTTTGATGAGAAAGTATTTTCTACTTAGTGGTTAGGAGGTATGATTTATAACTGTCATTTATTCCATCTTAACTGCCTATTTTTCTTATCATTTCTAGGTATAAGTTCTATATCTTTGTCACAACGGCTCAAAAGGAATACTATGAGATTTATTTTAATCAGTTTATTTGTATGTATAGCCTGTAATATGCAGGCGGCAGATCGTATAAGGTATAATTTTAACAGCGATTGGAAGTTAAAAGTCGGTGATATTGTTCAGGCCGAAAAAGTGGGTTATCCGGATTTGGATTGGAAGTCGGTCACATTGCCCCATGCTTTCAATGAAGATGAAGCATTTAAACTGGACATTAAAGACTTGACCGATACGATTGTGTGGTATCGGAAACATTTTCGTTTACCGGCAGATGCAAAAGGACGGAAAGTTTTCATTGAGTTTGAAGGTGCCCGGCAAGGAGTGGATGTCTATGTGAATGGCTCGCTTGTGGGGCAACATGAGAATGGGGTGATGGCCTTTGGTTTTGACCTGACTTCCTATGTAAAGCCGGGAAAGGAGAATGTCATAGCGGTGCGTGTGGATAATGACTGGGACTATGCGGAAAAAGCCACAGGGGTGAAATACCAATGGAGCAATCGTAATTTTAATGCGAATTATGGAGGACTTCCCAAAAACGTGTGGTTGCATGTCACCGATAAATTATATCAGACGCTACCTTTATATAGTAACCTGGAAACCACAGGAGTGTACATTTATGCCGAGGATATTCGGGTCCGTTCCCGGAAAGCCCGGATTCATGCGGAATCGGAGGTGAAAAATGAAACGAAGAAAAAGCAGCTTGTGGGATACGAAGTGGAACTTTTTGACCGGGATGGGAATCGGATAAAAGCTTTCAGAGGAAAAGAAAGGACAATTTCACCGGGGCAGAAAGTATTACTGTCGGCAGAAGAAGAGGTGGAAGGGCTGCATTTCTGGAGCTGGGGATATGGATACCTGTACACGGTGAAGACCTCTCTTGTGGTGGATGGAGAGAAAACGGATGAGGTCGTTACCCGTACCGGATTCCGGAAAACACGGTTTGGAGACGGAAAAGTCTGGCTGAACGACCGGGTGATTCAGTTGAAAGGCTTTGCTCAGCGGACCAGCAATGAATGGCCGGCTTTGGGCATGTCGGTTCCGGCTTGGCTGAGTGATTACAGTAACGGGTTGATGGTGCAGGCCAATGCCAACCTGGTACGCTGGATGCATGTCACTCCCTGGAAGCAGGACGTGGAGTCGTGCGACCGCGTAGGATTGACTCAGGCAATGCCGGCAGGCGACGCGGAAAAAGACTGTCAGGGACGGCAATGGGAACAACGCAAACTGGTAATGAGGGATGCCATTATTTATAATCGGAATAACCCGAGTATTCTTTTCTATGAATGTGGCAATGAATCCATCAGTCGTGAACACATGCAGGAGATGAAAGAAATACGTGACCAGTTTGATTATCATGGCGGACGGGCGATTGGCTCTCGTGAGATGCTGGACATTCGTGAGGCAGAATATGGCGGCGAGATGTTGTATATCAACAAGAGTGCTCATCATCCCATGTGGGCGATGGAATATTGCCGTGATGAAGGTCTGCGAAAATACTGGGATAACTATTCTTATCCTTACCATCAGGATGGAGAAGGAAATATGGCCTACCATTCGGCTGCTACGGGAAAGACCCAGAAACAGGCGGATGCCAGTGTGTACAATCGTAACCAGGATTCCTTTACCATCGAGAATGTGATTCGCTGGTTTGATTACTGGCGTGAACGTCCGGGCACAGGAAAAAGAGTCAGCTCGGGTGGGGCTAAAATCATTTTCTCGGATACGAATACCCATTTCCGGGGAGTAGAGAATTACCGCCGAAGCGGAGATACCGATCCGATGCGTATTCCAAAGGATTCTTATTTTGCACATCAGGTGATGTGGGACGGATGGGTAGATACGGAAAATCCCCGTTTGCATATAGTCGGACACTGGAACTATGAGAAAGGAGTGGTGAAGCCGGTATATGTGGTATCAAATACAGATAGTGTCGCCTTGTTCTTGAATGGGAAACCGATGGGGAAGGCCCGGCGTGAATATCACTTCTTGTTCACTTTTGACCAGGTGGCATTTGTGCCAGGTGTACTGGAGGCTGTGGGATATAATGAAGGAAAAGAAGTGGTGCGTAGTCAATTGAAAACGGCAGGTGAGCCTGTGGCGTTGAAACTTTCTGCCATGCAGCATCCTAAAGGTTGGAGAGCGGATGGGGCCGATGTGGTATTGCTTCAAGTGGAAGTGGTAGATTCGGCAGGAGCCCGTTGTCCGCTGGCGAATCACTTGGTTCATTTTTCGGTGGAAGGTCCGGCTGAATGGAGAGGTGGAATTGCACAAGGTCCGGATAATTATATTCTGTCGGAGAATTTACCCGTAGAATGTGGTGTAAACCGCGTGCTGTTACGCTCGACGACCACGGCTGGAAAAGTGTGTGTAAAGGCTGAAGCAGAAGGGTTGAAACCTGTCTCTTTGGACCTTGTTTCCTTGCCCGTAGAAGTGCAGGATGGATTGAGTACCTATATCCCTGGAAATGAACTGGATGGTATCCTTTCACGGGGAGAGACCCCGCTTTCTCCTTCGTATGTGACGCGTGTAGTGGATGTGCCTGTGCTGTCGGCAGAAGCTGGCTGTAATACCTCTGAAGCGGCGAAAAGCTTTGACGACAACGAACTGAGCGAGTGGAGAAACGATGGGAGACCTTCTACTGCCTGGATTAAATATCACTTGGAAAGGATGGCACGGGTAGATGAGATTTGCATGAAACTGACAGGATGGCGTATGCGGAGCTATCCGTTGGAAATTTATGCAGGAGATGAATTGATCTGGAGTGGAGAAACGGAGAAGAGTCTGGGATATGTCCATTTGAAGGTGAAGCCGGTTCCTGCCTCCGAGATTACCATCCGTTTGAAGGGTTCCAGCAAGGAAGATGATGCATTTGGGCAGATTGTGGAGGTGACAGCCCCGGTGGCAAATGAGTTGGATTTGTTTAAAGCGAAAGACGGGGATAAAACCAATCACGAACTCCGTATTGTAGAAATCGAATTTAAGGAGAACCTGCATCAGTAATGGTTGCATGAAAACAAAAACGGGGAGAAGCAAACAGAAAATGGGTGCTTCTCCCCGTGGTGGTTTAGCGTATGATTTTATTTTACGTTAAGTTGTAGCTTTCCGGATTTCACGCCTTGTGCGGTGACTTGCAGTTCGAGTATTCCCTTTTCCTCTCCTGCCTGTACAATGGTCGTCAGCATACCGTTAAAGGCATGCATTTGAGGCAGGTGGAACAAGTCCAGACAAGTGGGGTCGCCATTGGCTGAGGCCTTGTAGCTTCCGGCTCCTTTTACTTTGAATTTCACCAGACGCATGTCGGTGGGGCAGAGGTTGCCGTCTTTGTCTACAATGCGTACGGTTACGTAGGCCAGGTCTTTTCCGTCGGCTGTGAGCGATTTCCGCGAAGAAACCAGTTCGATGTGATGCGGCTTTCCGGCCGTACGGATAATCTTTTCCGCTTTGGCGGTGCCCGTTTCATCGTATGCCACGACTTTCACTTCACCCGGTTCATAAATGACGTTCTTCCACATCAGACGGTAGCGGTTTTCCACCGTTTGGCGGTTTTTGGTCTGTTTTCCGTAGCTTTTTCCATTGACGAAGAGTTCGGCTGTCGTATAGTTGGTATAAACGAATACGGGCACTTCCTTGCCTTCCCGTCCTTCCCAGTTCCAGTGCGGAAGAATGTGCAGGGTTTCTGCCTGCTTGTTCCATACACTGCGGTACAGGTAGTAACGGTCTTTCGGAATAGAAGCCAGGTCGATGATACCGAACATGGAACTGTGGTTGGGCCATGCGTCCGTGTCGTACGGGCTGGGTTCGCCCAGGTAATCGAAACCGGTCCATACAAACTGTCCTAATGTCCATTCATGGTCGTCTGCTTGGGCAAAGTCGATGTCGGGAATATTGGACCAGGAACAGTATTCCAAATCGTAGGAAGACGACTGGTGGTCTTCGTATTTGGCGTCTGCTTTCCGTTCGGCTGGGAATTTATATACGCCGCGGGAGCTGACAGTAGAGGAGGTCTCCGAACCCAGCACCAAGTTCTGTGGCAACCGCTGATAGGCTTCCTCATAACGGTTTGCCCGGTAGTTGAATCCCGGAATATCGAGCATGGCAGCAAATCCGTTGTCCAAAACACAGCTCACCTGGTCCATACCGCAGGTAACCGGACGGGTCGGGTCTTCGCGGTGGCAGATGTCTTGCAGGAATTTGGCTACCTTATAACCTTCGGCACTGCACTGGGTGGGTACTTCGTTTCCGATGCTCCACATCACCACGCAAGGGTGGTTGCGGTATTGTTGCAGCATGTTTACCATGTCTTTTTCTGCCCATTCATCGAAATAGCGGTGGTATCCGTTGTCGCATTTGGCGATGTCCCATTCATCGAACGGCTCAATCATCATCATGAAACCCATTTCGTCGCAGAGGCTGACCAGTTCAGGAGCCGGCATGTTGTGGGCTGTGCGGATGGCATCGCATCCCATGTCTTTCAGCAAAGTAAGTTGGTGACGCAAGGCAGCTACGTTGATGGCGGCTCCCAGCGGACCTAAATCGTGGTGGTTGCATACGCCCTGGAACTTACGGCGTTTTCCGTTCAGGAAAAAGCCCTTGTCGGCCACGAACTCAATGGAGCGGATGCCGAAGCGGGTGGTGTAGGTGTCAGTGAGTTTCCCGTCGACATAGATCTTAGAGACTGCCTGATAGAGTACGGGCGTTTCCGGTGACCATAGCTGTGGCTTTTCCACGATGAAGTTCTGTGTAAAAGGTTGGCCATGGTTGATGCGTCCTTCGTTCTTTTTGCTGGCCACTTTCTGTCCGTCGGGAGAAAGAATATCCGTTTCTACGGTAATTTTTTCTTTTCCCACGTTGTTTAGTGTGGTGCGGAGGCAGACGGATGCATAGTCGGTAGCCACGTGAGGAGTGGTGATTTGCGTACCCCATACTGGAACGTGTACCTTTTCTGTAGTAACCAGATGGACGTTCCGATAGAGTCCGGCTCCCGGATACCAGCGGGAAGACTGGGGACGGTTTTCCAGACGTACAGCCAGTACGTTGTCTTTTCCGTCTTTATGCAGGAATTCAGTTACGTCGCAATGGAAGGAATTGTAGCCGAACGGCCAGAAGCAAGCCTCTTGTCCGTTGACATATACATGTGCTTCGCTCATGGCACCGTCGAAAATCAGGGTTGTTTTTTTGTCGGGATCTGCATCAAATCGCGTGCGGTACCAGCCTACTCCCACATAAGGCAGGCCGCCGGTACGTCCGGTTTTTACTGATGCCTGTTTTTCGAGATTCTGCGTAATGGCGACGTTCTGCAGGTCGTTGCTGCGATCGAACGGTCCGTAGATGGCCCAGTCGTGAGGAACACGGACCGATTCCCATTGCGCGTCATTGAAGGTGGAGGAGGCGGCTCCGGACGCTTCTCCTTTATGGAATTTCCAGCCGGTTTCCAGAAGCTGTTCATGACGTTGTGCGCTGAGGCTGCATACGCTGCAGAGCAGGACAGCGAGCAGGAAGAAATTACGGATGTGCATAAAGTTTTAGTATTAGGTTTTCATTTATCAAGCAAAGATAAACTTTTCGTTCGAAACTATCCTTATTTATTCCTGAACTCTTACTATATTTGCGGAAAATTTGGAGAAATACGTAAAAATCAATCATATAATATTTCGATATGGAATATAATTTCAGAGAAATTGAGAAAAAATGGCAGCAAAGATGGGTGGATCGGAAGACCTATAAGGTTGTCGAGGATGAATCCAAAAAGAAGTTCTATGTGTTGAATATGTTCCCTTATCCTTCGGGAGCCGGCCTTCACGTAGGTCATCCGCTGGGATACATTGCCAGCGACATTTATGCACGCTACAAGCGTTTGCAGGGATTCAATGTGTTGAATCCGATGGGATACGATGCATACGGCTTGCCTGCCGAGCAATATGCCATTCAGACGGGACAGCATCCGGCAGTCACTACTGCAGCCAATATTGCCCGTTATCGCGAGCAGTTGGACAAGATTGGTTTCTCGTTCGACTGGGACCGTGAAGTGCGTACCTGTGATCCGGGATATTACCACTGGACGCAGTGGGCTTTCCAGAAGATGTTCAATAGTTTCTATTGCAATTCTTGTCACAAGGCTCAGCCTATCAGTAAGCTGGTGGCACATTTTGAAAAGGAAGGTACGGACGGCCTGGATGTAGCTTGCAGTGAGGAACTGCATTTCACTGCCGAAGAGTGGAAGGCGAAGACGGAAAAGGAACAGCAGGAAATCCTGATGAACTACCGTATTGCTTACCTGGGTGAGACCATGGTAAACTGGTGTCCGGCATTGGGTACCGTACTGGCCAACGATGAGGTGGTCGACGGGGTGTCTGAACGTGGAGGCTATCCGGTGGTACAGAAGAAGATGCGCCAGTGGTGTCTGCGTGTGTCTGCTTATGCACAGCGTCTGCTCGACGGACTGGAAACGGTGGACTGGACCGATTCTCTGAAAGAAACGCAACGGAACTGGATTGGCCGTTCAGAAGGAACGGAAGTCCGTTTCAAGGTGAAAGACAGTGACTTGGAATTTACCATCTTTACGACCCGTGCCGATACCATGTTTGGGGTGACTTTCATGGTACTTGCGCCTGAAAGTGAACTGGTGCCGCAGTTGACTACCGAAGCACAGCGTGCGGAAGTGGAAGCTTATCTGGAACGTACAAAGAAACGTACCGAACGTGAACGTATTTCCGACCGTCGGGTAACAGGTGTGTTCAGCGGTTCGTATGCAATCAATCCGTTTACCGGTGAATCGGTTCCGGTATGGATCAGTGATTATGTGCTGGCCGGATACGGTACGGGTGCCATCATGGCCGTACCTGCACACGACAGCCGTGACTATGCGTTTGCCAAGCATTTCAATCTGCCGATTATCCCGTTGGTGGAAGGTTGTGATGTGAGTGAGGAAAGTTTTGATGCCAAGGAAGGCATTGTCTGCAACTCTCCGAAAGCCGGTGTGACTCCTTATTGCGACTTGACCTTGAACGGCCTGACCATCAAGGAAGCCATTGCCGCTACCAAGAAATATGTAAAAGAACATAACTTGGGTCGTGTGAAAGTGAACTTCCGTTTGCGCGACGCCATCTTCTCTCGTCAGCGTTACTGGGGTGAACCGTTCCCGGTTTACTATAAGGACGGTATGCCGTACATGATTGACGAACACAAGCTTCCATTGGAATTGCCGGAAGTCGCCAAATTCTTGCCGACCGAAAGCGGAGAACCTCCATTGGGACATGCTACCCGCTGGGCATGGGATGTGGAAAAAGGCGAAGTCGTAGAAAACTCCAAGATTGACAATGTACACGTGTTCCCGCTCGAACTGAATACCATGCCGGGATTTGCCGGTTCAAGTGCTTATTATCTGCGCTACATGGACCCGCACAACGATAAGGAACTGGTTTCTGAAAAAGCTGACCGCTACTGGCAGAACGTTGACCTCTATGTGGGAGGTACGGAACATGCGACCGGTCACTTGATTTATTCTCGTTTCTGGAACAAGTTCTTGTTTGACTTGGGTGTCAGCATCAAGGAAGAACCGTTCCAGAAATTGGTGAATCAGGGAATGATTCAGGGTCGAAGCAATTTTGTATATCGTATCAAGGATACCAATACGTTTGTGTCACTGGGATTGAAAGACCAGTATGACGTGACTCCGCTGCACGTGGATGTGAACATTGTATCCAATGACGTGCTGGATGTGGAAGCCTTCAAGAACTGGCGTCCGGAATACCACAATGCAGAATTCATCCTCGAAGATGGAAAGTACATCTGTGGTTGGGCGGTAGAAAAGATGAGTAAGTCCATGTACAATGTGGTCAATCCGGACATGATTGTAGAACGTTATGGAGCCGATACCTTGCGTATGTACGAAATGTTCCTTGGTCCGGTGGAACAGTCCAAACCGTGGGATACCAACGGTATCGATGGGGTACACCGTTTCTTGAAGAAACTCTGGAACCTGTTCTATGACCGTCAGGGCACTTTCTTGCCTGCCGAAGGAGAGGCAACCAAGGAAGAACTGAAGTCTATTCATAAGCTGATTAAGAAGGTGACAGGTGATATTGAAACCTTCTCTTACAATACGTCCATCAGTGCGTTCATGATTTGTGTGAACGAATTGACTGCCTTGAAGTGTCGCAACAAGGAAGTGATGAGTGACCTTGTGGTGCTGCTGGCCCCGTTTGCTCCTCACTTGGCAGAAGAATTGTGGGAAGCACTGGGACACACCACTTCTGTATGCGATGCGCATTGGCCGACATTCAACGAAGAATATCTGAAGGAAGACAGCGTGAAATACACCATTTCATTCAACGGAAAGGCTCGTTTCACCATGGAATTCCCTGCTGATGCAGACAATGAAACCATTCAGGCTGCGGTCATGTCCGAAGAGCAGTCACAGAAATGGATTGACGGCAAGACACCGAAGAAGGTGATTATTGTGCCGAAGAAGATTGTGAATATTGTACTTTGAGTTTTTTAATTGTCATCCGGGATAGACGGATAGGAATATCCGTACTGTCCCGGATGATTTTTATTTGTTTATGGAAACATTATTGAAGAAGAAATTAGGGAGAGAGTCAAGGGACTATCTGGCCATCACTTTTGGCCTGATTTGTTATTCTATTGGCTGGGCAGCCTTCATGCTTCCGTATCAGATTACGACAGGAGGAGTGACGGGTATCGCTGCCATTATTTATTATGCGACGGGCATTGAAATCCAGGTTTCTTATTTTGTAATCAATGCGGTTTTTCTGGGGTTTGCCTTGAAAATACTGGGCCCGAAATTCAGTATCAAGACCATCTTTGCCATTTTCATGCTGACCTTCCTGCTCTGGTTTTTCCAGATGATTCTGAAGGATGAAAATGGGAACCTGCCGCAGCTGTTGGGACCAGGACAGGACTTTATGGCTTGTGTGATAGGAGCTGGTCTGTTGGGCTTCGGTATCGGTATTGTCTTCTGTAACAACGGAAGTACGGGTGGTACGGATATCATCGCATGGATTATCAACAAGTATAAGGACGTCACTTTAGGACGGATGATGATGTATTGTGATATTGTCATCATTTCTTCGTGTTACTTTATCTTTCACGACTGGCGCAGGGTTTTGTTCGGCTTCTGTGTACTGTTTATCATGAGCATCGTGATTGACTATGTGATTAACAGTACACGTCAGTCTGTGCAGTTCCTGATATTTTCTCGCAAGTATGAGGAGATAGCCGAGGGAATCGCCACGCAAGTGGACCGTGGGGTGACATTGCTCGATGGAAAAGGTTGGTACAGCAAGCAGGACATTAAGGTCGTGGTGGTATTGGCCAAAAAGAGAGAGTCACTCGACATTTTCCGTCTGGTAAAAGACATTGACCCCAATGCGTTTATTTCGCAGAGTAATGTGGTCGGAGTATATGGGGAAGGCTTTGATAAACTTAAAGTAAAATAAACATTTCCCTAAGATAATTAAAATGGAAGTAGGTTTTTCCGTTTCATTTGGTTTATCGGAAAAACTTACTTTATTTTGTACATTAAATAATGATACTTAAATCTATAGCGTGAAAAAAATATCCAAATTTATTCTGATGGCAGTATGGTTCCTGACCAGTGCTTTCGGAAATTATACATGGGGAAAAAGCTTACCTCAAGTCCGTCAGTTGCATACGGGCTGGGAATTTTCAATGTATGGCAGTAACGAATGGTTGGCTGCTGAAGTTCCTGGTACGGTTCATCAAGATTTATTGACGCATGGCAAACTGCCTGATCCGTTTTATGGCATGAACGAGGAGAAAATACAGTGGGTGGAAAAAGAAGACTGGCTGTATCGGACGTCGTTTGTGTTGAGTGAGGAAGAGATGGGTGCAGAAGGTGCGTTTCTGGTGTTTGAGGGATTGGATACTTATGCAGATGTCTTTTTAAACGGTGCTTTGTTGTTACAGGCAGACAATATGTTTGTCGGTTATCGGGTGCCTGTCAAATCCGTATTGAAAAAGGGTGAAAACAAACTGGTGATACGTTTCCGTTCACCTATTCGGGAGGCGATGCCCCAATGGGAAAGTAACGGATTCGATTATCCGGCAGATAATGACCATTTTCCACAGAAATTAAGTGTGTTTACCCGTAAGGCTCCCTACTCTTATGGCTGGGATTGGGGTATCCGTATGGTGACTTGCGGAATCTGGCGTCCTGTGTATCTGGAATTTGTCAATAAGGCAGTGGTAGAGGATTATTTTGTGCATCAGACCTCGGTCAGTGCAGCCCGTGCAGAGGTAGACAATCAGATAGAGATAAATAATATAGGCAATGACAGGCAGCAGGCCTTGGTCCGTGTCACTTACCGTTATCCGCACGAAGCAGATAAAAGTATAGAGAAGAAGGTGGAGTTACAGCCGGGACGGAATACCGTGTCGCTCCCTTTGTCGGTGGAGTCGCCGCATTTGTGGATGCCCAACGGTTGGGGAGAGCCTGCGTTGTATGAGTTTGAAGCCTCGGTGTGGGTCGACGGACAGCAGGTTTCTCAGAAAAGTCACCAGATAGGGCTCCGGCAGGTGCGTGTGGTACAAGAGAAGGACAAAGAGGGAATGAACTTCTATTTTGAAGTGAACGGCGTTCCGATGTTTGCCAAAGGTACCAACCTGATTCCTTCCGATGCTTTGCTTCCGCGGGTGACTCGTGCCCGATATGCGCGTTTGCTGGAAGATGCGCAAACATCTCACATGAATATGATACGTGTATGGGGAGGAGGCATTTATGAAGATGATGCCTTCTTTGAAGAGGCCGACAAGCGGGGAATCCTCATCTGGCAGGATTTTATGTTTGCTTGTACCACGTATCCGCACGACCCGGCTTTCCTGCGTCGGGTGTCGGAAGAAGCCGAATACAATATCAAACGGTTGCGGAATCATGCCTCATTGGCCATGTGGTGTGGCAACAATGAAATTTATGAAGGCCTGCGTTATTGGGGCTGGAAAGAAAAATATACTCCGGAAGTCTATCAGCAGATGCTGAAGGGATACGATGTGCTTTTCCGTCAGCTTCTGCCGGAAAAGGTGAAAGAATTGGATCCGGGCCGGTTCTATCTGGAGGGCTCTCCTTATGAGGCTAACTGGGGAAGACCGGAAAGCTGGAAGATTGCTGACAGCCACAACTGGGGCACTTGGTACGGCCAGAAGCCTTTCGAGAGTCTGGATACGGAAATTCCCCGGTTTATGAGTGAATATGGGTTTCAGGCCTTCCCAGAAATGAAGACCATCCGTACGTTTGCTTCTCCGGAAGATTATGAGCTGGAATCGCCGGTGATGAACGCACATCAGAAGAGTACTATCGGGAATGCCTTGATAAAAAAGACAATGGCTCTTTATTATCCGGTACCGGAGAAGTTTGAGGACTTGGTGTATATGGGACTTGTCTTGCAAGGGCAGGGGATGCGTCATGGTATGGAAGCGCATCGCCGGAATCGCCCGTATTGTATGGGAAGCCTGCCTTGGCAGCTGAATGACAGTTGGCCGGTGGTTTCCTGGTCGGCCATCGACTATTATGGCAACTGGAAAGCCATGCAGTATCAAACCCGCCGGGCTTTTGCTCCGGTGCTGGTGAATGCGATTCGGGAAGGCGAGAAATTACGCGTGTACGTGTTATCCGATTGCCTGAAGGCGGAAAAAGTGACCCTGCAACTGGAGTGGACTGATTTCCAGGGAAAGGTACATCGTCGGCAGCAGGTAGAGGGGATGTTGCCGGTCAATGCTTCGGAAGTTTTTTATGAAGAAGACTGGCAGAAGGCTTTTGCAGCCTGTGATACGACGGCTTCCTATTTGCGCATGACGTTAAAGGGAAAACAAAGCCGGAAAGTGCTTTCAGATGAAGTGTATTATCCGGTATATCCCAAGCATCAACATCTGCCACAGGCTAAGATTTCTTGTAAGAAAGTCTTAAAGGAGGGAACTTGCGAGCTGACGTTGAGGTCCAGCCAGCTAGCCCGCGATGTATTTATAGAAATACCGGTGCAAGGAGTACGTTTTTCAGATAATTTCTTTGACCTGTTGCCGGGAGTAACCAAGAAAGTGACGGTAACTTCGGCCGATGGAAGTCCCTTGGAAGATATTACAGTGGAAATACATCAGCTGAGTGACATTGCAAATTCTAATTATTAACCTTTATATTATCAACATGAGACCATTTTCAAAAATGAATTGCTTGGGGTTGGCATTCGCAGGAATGTTGGCGACCTCGTGTGCGGAAAGTCCGACTGCTGTGGCAGACTATCAGATTGTGCCGATGCCATTGGAAATCACGGCGGCATCGCAAGGTTCGTTTCTGCTGAAAAGTGGAGAAACGATTTACTACACTGCCGGAAATGAGAAAATGAAGAAGAATGCCGAATTTCTGGCTACTTTCATCAAGGAACAGACAGGCATTACACTGAAAACACAGGAAGGTGATAAGGAGGAGGGCATTGTGCTGAAACTGGGGTTGGAAGCCAATTCTCCGGAAGCTTATCAGTTGACCGTAGACGGCAAGAAGGTGGTGATTACCGCTCCTTCGGAAGCCGGTGTGTTCTATGGCATCCAGACGTTGCGTAAGTCTGTGTCTGTACATGAAGGAGGGGGTGCCATTGAATTGCCCGCAGTAGAAATCAATGACAGTCCGCGCTTCAGTTATCGTGGAATGATGCTCGATGTAGGCCGCCACATGTTTACCGTGGATGAGATTAAGACGTACATCGATATGCTGGCATTGCATAACATCAACCGCTTCCACTGGCACCTTTCAGAAGACCAGGGATGGCGTATTGAAATCAAGAAATATCCGAAGCTGACCGAAATCGGTTCCAAGCGTAGTGAAACGGTTATCGGACGCAACTCGGGTGAATACGATGGAAAACCTTACGGTGGTTTCTATACCCAGGAACAGGCCAAGGAAATTGTGGCTTATGCGGCAGAACGTTACATTACGGTGATTCCGGAAATCGACATGCCGGGACACATGCAGGCAGCTTTGGCAGCTTATCCGGAACTGGGATGTACAGGTGGTCCGTATGAAGTATGGCGTATGTGGGGTATTTCCGACAATGTGCTTTGTGCCGGAAACGACAAGACCATCCAGTTTATCAAGGATGTGCTGGCTGAGATTATCGACATTTTCCCGTCTGAATACATCCATGTAGGTGGTGACGAATGTCCGAAAGTGAAGTGGGAGACTTGTCCGAAATGTCAGGCCCGCATCAAGGCGCTGGGTATCAAGGGCGACAGCAAACATTCCAAGGAAGAATATTTGCAGAGCTATGTGATTCATGAAGCAGAAAAGTTCTTGAACGAACACGGACGGAACATGATTGGATGGGATGAAACATTGGAAGGCGGTCTGGCTCCGAATGCTACAGTCATGTCATGGAGAGGCGAAGCCGGAGGTATTGAAGCAGCCCGTCAGAAACACAATGTCATCATGACGCCGAACACTTACCTGTATTTCGACTATTATCAGGCAAAGGATACCGACAATGAACCGTTGGCTATCGGTGGTTATCTGCCGATTGAAAGAGTGTACAGCTATGAACCGATGCCTTCCGTACTTTCTCCGGAAGAACAGAAATACATCACGGGCGTGCAGGCCAATCTGTGGACCGAATACATTCCTACACTTGCACAGGCACAGTACATGGTATTGCCGCGTATGGCAGCCCTCTGCGAAACCCAGTGGAGTGCTCCTGAAAAGAAGAAAGATTATCAGGGATTCCTGAAACGTACGGCTCGTCTGACCAAGATTTATCAGCTGAAGGGCTGGAACTATGCGACTCATATCTTTGATGTGAACGTGAATATTGTGCCGAATCCGGAAACCGGTAAACTGGATGTCAGTGCCGCTACGATTGATGAGGCTCCAATATACTATACACTCGACGGAACCGAACCGACAGCTTCTTCTACCAAGTTTGAAGGCAGTCTGAGCATTGATGCAGCTTGTGTATTGCGCATGATGGCCGTACGTCCGGAAGGCAATTCCCGCGTGACGCTCGACAGTATTTCGTTCAGCAAGTCTACTGCAAAACCGATTACAATGCTGCAACCCATCAACAAGCCCTACGAGTTCAAGGGAGCGGTGACGTTGGTAGACGGTATGACCGGCAACCGGAACTACAAGACCGGCCGCTGGATTGCGTTCTACAAGAACGATATGGAAGCCGTCATCGATTTGAAGGAAGCTACAGAAATCAGTTCCATGACCCTGCGTACTTGTGTGGAAAAAGGTGACTGGATTTTCGATGCCAGAGGCATTACCGTGGAAGTGTCTGATGACAACAAGACCTTCAAGAAGGTGGCTTCGGAAACTTATCCGGCCATGACCGAGAAGGATGCCAACCAGATTTATACGCATACCCTGAAGTTTACACCGGTAAAGGCCCGTTATGTGAAAGTGACCGCCTTGTCTGAAAAGAATATTCCGGCATGGCACGGAGGAAAAGGCAACCCGGGTTATCTGTTTGTGGATGAAATCGTGCTGAACTAAACAGACAGTTCTTTTATAACGACAAAGGTCTGGCTTCCCTTATGGGGAGTCGGACCTTTTTTATGCAATTTTTGAAAGGAGCATTTGAATTGTCGACCGACGATGTATATCTTTGTACCTGTAAATGTGATTATTTAGAACAACTGCATGATGAAAAAGAAGTTGGTTTTTGCTACGAACAATGCCCATAAGCTGGACGAAATACGGGCCATATTGGGTGAGAAAGTAGATGTATTGAGTTTGAAGGATATCCATTGCGAGGCAGATATTCCTGAAACGGCAGACACCTTGGAAGGAAATGCAACGCTCAAGGCAGAGTATATTTATCAGCACTACGGGCTGGACTGTTTTGCGGATGATACAGGTCTGGAAGTGGAGGCACTGAACGGAGCACCCGGTGTGTATTCGGCACGTTATGCGGGCGGTGAAGGACACGATTCGGAGGCCAACATGAAGAAGTTACTGGCCGAGCTGGAAGGAAAAGACAACCGGAAGGCACAGTTCCGTACGGCCATCTGCCTGATAGAAGGAGGACAGTCGCACCTGTTTGAAGGAATCGTAAAAGGTGAAATCATCCGGGAGAAACGGGGAGCCTCAGGCTTTGGTTACGATCCGGTGTTTGTACCCGAAGGCTATGCCGAGACCTTTGCCGAGATGGGGGCAGAAGAAAAGAATAAAATCAGCCACCGGGCAAGAGCCGTACAGCATTTGTGTGAATATCTGAATCGTGAATAATTGTATAAAAGGTTGTGGATTTTTTCTACAGGTGTGTAATCTTTCCACGACCTTTTTTCGTTAGATAATGTTTTAACTCATTTATTATCAGATTCTTGTATATTTAGAAACAAATAAGGGCATGTTGGCGCACAGTTTGTTTACGGCCTTTTATAACTATAAACAATGAGCGTCAAATGCAAAAAATCAGATTTTTAGTTTTATTGCTGTTGTGTGTGGTGTTTCAGCAAGTTTCTGCACAACAGCGTATTCTTAGCGGGGTGATTACTTCTGCTGAAGATCACGAACCACTTATTGGAGCTACTATATCCGTACAGGGGGACGAGGCTCACGGAGTGGTGACGGATATCGAAGGGAAATACAGACTGGAGGTAGGTCCTAATGATAAAATCTTGGTAGTGGCCTATCTGGGTATGAAAACTCAGCTGATTAAAGTTCCCAAAAAGGAACGTTTGAATATCGTGCTTCAGCCTGAAACCATGAACCTGGACGAAGTGGTGGTGACAGGTTACGGAAACTTTACCCGTTCTTCCTTTACGGGTTCTGCCAATACGTTGAGAGGGGATATGATGAAGGATATTCCGGTGATGAGCGTGGAGCAGAAACTGCAGGGAATGACGACCGGAGTTTCGATTAGCAGTAGTTCCGGACAGCCGGGAGCCAACCAGAGTATCCGTATCCGTGGTATGGGTTCTTTTAATGCTTCTCAGGAGCCGTTGTTTGTCATCGATGGAGTGCCGGTTACTTCCGGTAGCTTGAGCGCAGGAGGAGCCGATGCGGCCTATATGAATAATTCCAAGACGAACATCATGAGTACGCTGAATCCGGCAGATATCGAGAATATTACGATTATCAAGGATGCGGCGGCAGCTTCGTTGTATGGTTCACGGGCAGCCAACGGGGTGATTCTGATTACCACAAAGAAAGGAAAGGCGGGAAAAGCACAGGTCTCTTTCAATATGTCGGGTGGTTTCTCTAATGCGGCAGTCAATTTCCGGCCTACGTTGAATGGCGACCAACGCCGGGAATTGTTGTACGAGGGCTTACTGAACTATGCAATGGATGAACAGATGGCCGACCCTACTGGATATGCCAATGGGGAAATTGACAAATATGCCTCTGTGCCTTCCATGGGATATACCAACTGGCGGAAAGAATTGCTCCGTACGGCCATCCAGCAGGATTACGAGGCTTCCGTATCAGGAGGAAATGAGAAAACAACCTTCTATGCCTCCTTAGGCTACAACAGTCAGGAAGGTTTGGCAAAGAACTCCAGTCTGGACCGTTATTCGGCTCGTCTGAACATGACGCAGAAAGTGGGACGTTACGGCGAGGTAGGTGCCAATATGATGTTCACACAGATGAACCAGGAGATGAACGAGGAACGTGGATCTTCCATTAATCCGTATTTGTGTGTGGCGATGACCATGACGCCTTCTATGCTGGTACGCGATGAGGCAGGTAATTATGTAGGTGCCTACGACGGAACACAGTTGAATCCGCTCCGTGATATCTTGACCGATTACAACCGTACCCGTATGACCCGTATGTTTTCTACCGGATATGCGGCTGTAGAGCCGATAAAGGGCTTGAAGATAAAGGAAACCCTGAGTTACGACTATACCATTCAGAAAGACTCCCGTTATTATAATCCTCTGAGTTCGGCCGGACCGAAGAGTGGGTCGGATGCACAGTCTTCCAAAGGATTCATTGAATACGGGAAGCTGATTTCTTCTACTTCCGTGAATTATGTCAAGACTTTTGCACAGAAACATCATCTGGATGTACTGGCTGCGTATGAATTGGAAAGTTACCAGACGGATAAGGCTTCGGGAGAACGTTCAAAGATACCTTCGTATGCCGGACTTACGGAACCGGATAATGCGGCCGTGCTGAACAGTTTTGTGTCTTCTACACAGGATTACCGTATGTTGTCGTACATCTCTCGTGTGAATTATGATTATGACGACCGCTATTACGTGGCAGGCAGTTTCCGTCGTGACGGCAGCTCTCGTCTGTCTCCCGACAACCGTTGGGGAAACTTCTGGTCGGTATCCGGTATGTGGCATGTTACCAACGAGGCGTTCATGCAGCCTGTCAAGCATATTTTGAGTGATTTGAAGGTTCGTGCCTCTTATGGCGTCAATGGTAACCAGCCAGGCTCTTTGTACGGTTATATGGGACTGTATGCCTTTGGGCAGAGTTATATGGGAGGCTCCGGGTCGTATGAATCTTCCATTCCTAATTCAAATCTGGGATGGGAAAAGAACTATAACCTGAATGTAGGATTGGATTTGTCGTTCATCAACCGCATTTTCCTGACTGTGGAATATTATAACCGTGATACGAAGGATCTGCTGTATAGCCTTCCTATCAGTGCGACTACCGGATTCACGAATTACTTGAGCAATATCGGACAGTTGAACAACAAGGGTGTGGAATTGGAACTTCGTACCATCAACATTGCCAATGATAATTTTAACTGGACGACAGTATTGAACCTGAGTCACAATAAAAATAAAATCGTGTCACTCAACGGACAGTTGGATCAGTCGATAGAAGGTACCTGGTTCATTCACAAAGTGGGACTGCCGTATTACAGCTTCTATGTAAAAGAGTATGCAGGAGTGAATCCGGACAACGGAAAGGCCATGTATTACCGGAATCAGGAAATACCGCAGGAAGACGGGTCGGTAGTGGTGGACCGCAGCCTGACGGAGAATCCGGACGAAGCACAGGCCATTCCCTACAAGTCGGTCAATCCGAAAGTGTCAGGTGGTTTGACGAATATGTTGAATTACAAATGGCTGGATTTGAGTTTCACACTGACTTATTCGTTAGGTGGATACTCGTTTGATAAAACCGGAACCTATATCGAAAACGGAACAGATAAAATATATAATTCGAAATACAATCTTCCGGTGTATGCCCTCGACCGCTGGCAGGAACCGGGAGACGTGACCGACGTGCCACGCTTTGTCTACGGAGAAGCGGCTGGACCTCAGAATTCTTCACGTTATATTCACAGTACCAATCACTTGCGATTGAAGAACCTGACACTTGGCTTTACCCTTCCTTCCGCATGGACACACAAGGCGATGATTGACAAGGCTCGTATTTATTTTTCTGGCAGTAATTTGCTGACCTGGGCCAAATGGAAACAGTATGATCCGGAAACACCGGTCAACGGAGAAGTGTTCTGTGAAGCACCTCCTATGCGGACATTTAATTTCGGCGTACAAATCACATTTTAAAAAGTAAATTAGTCATGAAACATCTTTATCTATATTTTCTTGCCGCTTCACTGGCATGTAGTTCTTGTTCGGATAGTTGGCTGGACCTCAATCCATCGACTTCAGTGCCTACCGACCAGGCTTTTACCACGCTGGATAATGCACAGACGGCTTTGAACGGTATTTACCGTTTGGCTTCCGCGCATAGCTATTATGGAGATAACTTTTTTTATTTCGGCGATTGCCGTGCGGTAGACGTACAAGCGCGTATGAGCAAGGGAGATGGAGGGCGCGTATCGCCTTATTATGAGTACACTGTCAAGGCTACCGATAATTTTAATTCCACTCTTCCCTGGAATCAGGTGTATAAAGTGATTCGTCAGACCAACAACCTGCTGGCGGCCATCGAGGAGGGGAAGGTGGTAACTACCGATGAGCAGGCGTTGAACGAGATTAAGGCGCAGGCACTGGCCATGAGAGGCTTGGCCCTGTACGACTTGATTCGGGTATTTGCCATGCCTTATGCCTATGACAATGGACAGTCTTTGGGGGTGCCTATTGTGACGGCTCCGACCGATCCGACCTCTCGGCCTGCACGCAATACGGTGGCCGAGTGCTATACACAAATTATTAAAGACTTGACCGATGCGCTGAGCGGATTGACCAAGGAGAAGAAAGACGGTTGTCTGAACTATTGGGCCGTACAAGGAATCCTGTCCCGGGTTTACCTGAACAAACTCGATTATCCGAATGCGTACAAAGCGGCTACAGATGTCATCGAGAACAGTAAAAGCCTGTATCAGTTGTACACCAAGGAAGAATATCCTACGGTGTGGGGACAGGAATACACCAGTGAGTCGTTGTTTGAGTTTTATTTCTCTTTGACGGAACCTTCCGGTGGTTCTGGAGGTGAGGGAGCACCGATGGTGTATGCTAATGAAAGTCAGATAGACTGGAATAACCTGATTCTGACAGAGGATTTCCTGAATTTGATGGATGAAGACCCGGAGGATGTGCGTCACTGCGTGATGGCCGCTTCGGTCATTCCTGACAACACCGGATTACCGGAAGCCGCACGTAACAGAACGGTATATTTGACCAAGTTTCCGGGAAAGTCGGGAGACCCTCGCGACAATAACTTGTGTATCGTGCGGTTGTCGGAGATTTACCTGAATGCGGCGGAAGCAGGATTGAAAATAGGAGGTAGTGAAGCAACCAAAGGAATGGAATACTTGAACGATGTCATTACCAACCGTACCACGAATGCAGCCATGAAAGTAAACTCTCTCAGCGATTTTACCTTGGAACGTATCCTGAAAGAAAGGAGAAAGGAACTGGTAGGTGAGGGCTTGGCTGTGTACGATTATACCCGCAACAAGTTGCCGATTGTACGGATGGGCGGATGGCATTTGGATCCTTTGAAATCGGCAGAATCACAGACTATCCAGCCTGATGACCCACGCCTGGCCGTACCGATTCCTCAGTCGGAGGTGGATGCCAATCCTAATCTGAATCCGGACGCGGAGTAGAATCAGTAGACATGTATTTCAAATAATATCCCCGTCCTTTGACGGTGACAATCCGATAATCCGGGAAGTCTTGCAGGACTTTCCGGATTATTTGTATATGAGCCTCCAATTTTTCGTCTGCTTGGGCATCATGCGGCCAGCAGGTAGCTTGGATGTCCTTCCGGTCAACACATTCTCCATTCTTCTCCCACAATTGATGGAGAATCTGTAAGTCCAGACGAGAGATGGCACATTGCATGCCGTCGATGAGGAGGACCTGATGCGTCAGGTCGATGTAGAGGCCTTTTGCAGGCTTTTTTGGCCGTTTTTTGTGTGGCAGGTAAAGAAGTATGCCTCCGGCAAGCAACACCAGACAAAAGGCTCCATAACAAGCCACAGGGACATAACGCAACAGCGTAAGGAAGTCATAGTCTGTCCATCCCTGCAACTGGAGACTGTGTGTCAGGTCGAGCCGATAGACGGGCGTTCGATAGGCTGAGGCTGTCGGCAGGATGCCTGCCCGTGTCTGGGTGCGGGCCTGCGTGTGGGTATAGAATACGCCGGCCATCCCGCTGATGTGTCTTTGGGCGAGTTGTGCCTGGAACAGTTGGTTGATTTGCTCGGCATCGGCTGGCAGGATATCGTCCAGCAGGTATTCATTCAGCATTTTCCGGGCAGTGGCTTCCGGAAGGCTGTCCTGGAATACGTAAGTCGTTTTTTTCTCCAGGGTCTGGAGGGTATAACTCTTGATTTTCCGATTGGATACGGGAGCGAGGAGATAGGCTTTGAGCGCAGGGTCTACGTATAGGCGTGTATCTGTCTGGAAAGTGTGCAACCGGTCTTCATAATGCAGGCGTTCGGCTTCTCGTAAGGCCTCGTTGATGGCCGTGTGTACCTGCGTCTGGCTGCAGCGGAAGGCGATGCCGCAGATGGCAATACCGGCGAGGAAAAAGGTGGCGGCAAACAGGAGTGTGGTAGTTCTTTTTTTCATGACAGCTTTCTTTGAGGGCAAATTAAAGGAAAAAAAGCGGGAATTCAAAAACGTAAGGGTGTACATGAAAAAGCGGACTTGCCTGTTTTAGGTTTCTCAGTCAGGAAACATACGTTTCCCGGAGCAGAGCCCTATGTTTCCCAGCCAGAAAACATAAGTTTCCGCTTCGGGAAACGTAGAAAAGAACGAGGCCTTTTCAGGAAAATGTACCTGCGTTTTCTTATCTTTCTTTCAGGTATTGTGCTACTTTCTCAAAAAACTGGGAGATGTGGGCTCCGTCTACGAACGCATGACTCACCGTCAGGGCGATGGGCATTACCAGCCGTCCTTCCCGTTTGACGGCCTTCCCTGCGTTCATCAGCGGGTAATCCAACGGATGGCCTGGGGCATACTGTGTGTAGGAGATGGACGTGAAATACAGCTTGGGGGTCGCGCTGAGCAGGATAACGTCGAAATCTCCCTGTGCGGCTATTTCCTTGTCGGTACCGTACGGGTCTCCATCTTCCGGAATGGAAGTGATGATGCGCCGGGCTTCCTCGTAGAAGGTCCTGAAATCACTTTGCCAGGGGATACGTACGGTATAGAAGGTCTTTCCGGGGACGGCAATCGGGGTGGTGATGTCTACGGTGTCATGGTAGACCACCTGTCCGTCTTTGTTCCATCGGTAGCGGAACTCCTTGATTTCGTTGGCGGCACGGAGTATGGCATACAGGTAATACAGGAAAAAGGAATCTCCTTTGGCCTTGGCTTCGGCGTAAGCCTCCGTACAGTCCACTTCGCTGGTGAGGGCAATCCAAGAGTTATGGAAGTCGCGGAAGAAGAGGTAATTGTCCTTCCGCTCCCAGGTGTCAATGTCAATCAGGTGCTTCATGCGGGTTTGAATTTTTGCGCCACCTTCCGGTAGGTAGGCATCTCGATGTGTAATTGTTCTCCCAAGTCAATCATGTCGAAAAGCAGTCCCTGAATTTCCGATTCATGACCGCGGGCGATATCCTTCTGCATGGAAGCCGTGCTGTGCGGGTCGAGTTTGTCGATGACCATCAGGTTGTAGGCAATCGGGTCACTGGGGTAGTGGATGCCCAGCTTTTCGCCTATCTGTGCGCTTTCACGCGACAGCCCGATGAAGGTATCACGCACTTCGCCTTCGTGCTGCACTTCTCCCATTGGTACATCGTGATAGGCCCCTGTGCAGGCCATGGCGGAGATGAACGACCATTTGATGAAGGTGTCCCGGTTGATATCGTCCGATACATCCACCTTGATGCCGCATGCACGGAGCTCTTCGGCAATGGCTTCCAGCCGTTCGGGGGTGACATGCTGTTCCGGACGGGCTCCAAATACCAGGCGGAAGATGCTTCCCATCTGGCTGATTTCTCCTTCACCCGACACAAATCCCACGATGTAGATACAGCCGTCGAGCACTTTTACCGACGGAACGAGGCGTTCGATGCGGGGGCCGGTACCATACACGTTGAGGATAGGGATGACCAGCGTGTCGGGAGTGGCAGCCCGTTCCAGTACGTCCTTGATGGAATCGATGGAGTAGCCTTTCACGCAGACAAAGATCACGTCGGCTTTCCCCTGAAACTCTTCGGCTGTACAGGCCTTCACGGGGAGAAAATGTTCGCCTTTCAAATCCGATTTCAAATGCAATCCCTGACGGCGGATAGCCTCCAGGTGCTTTCCACGGGCGATGCAAGTGACTTCCTTGCCTGCCAGTGCAAGAAATCCGGCGATGCATCCTCCTACACCGCCTGTTCCGATGATAAGATAGTTCATGGTGTAATCAATTTAGAGGGATAAAAAAACAGCACGGAACAGTGGAAGTTCCGTGCTGAGATAATGAGTTTTATACGTTGAAGCGGAAGTGCATGATGTCACCGTCTTCCACGATGTAATCCTTACCTTCCACATTGAGTTTTCCGGCTTCGCGTACGGCTGCTTCTGAACCGTAGTGGATGAAGTCGTCATACTTGATGACCTCGGCGCGGATAAAACCTTTTTCAAAGTCGGTGTGGATGACACCTGCACACTGCGGAGCTTTCCAGCCTTTGTGGAAGGTCCATGCGCGGACTTCCATCTTTCCCGCCGTGAAGTAAGTCTCCAGGTTCAGCAGCTTGTAGGCGGCCCGTATCAGTCGGCTTACGCCCGATTCTTCCAGTCCGATTTCCTGCAGGAACATCTGACGGTCTTCGTAGGTTTCCAGTTCGGCGATGTCCGCTTCCGTTTTGGCAGCCACAATCAGGATTTCAGCGCCTTCGTCCTTAACTGCTTCGCGAACCTGCTCTACGTATTTGTTGCCGCTTACCGCACTGCCTTCGTCCACGTTGCATACATACAGCACCGGTTTGGAAGTCAGCAGGAAGAGGTCGTGTGCGATTTTCTGCTCGTCTTTTGATTCAAACTGTACGGTACGGGCTGATTTTCCTTGCAGCAGGGCATCGCGGTAGCGCACCAATACTTCGTAGGTTTGTTTGGCCACCTTGTCGCCTCCGGTCTGTGCCTGTTTCTGCACCTTCTGGATACGGCTTTCAATGGTTTCCAGGTCTTTCAGCTGAAGTTCTGTGTCGATGATTTCCTTGTCGCGTACGGGATTCACATTGCCATCCACGTGCGTCACGTTTTCGTCGTCAAAGCAACGCAACACGTGCAGGATGGCATCCGTCTCACGGATGTTGGCCAGGAACTTGTTGCCCAGTCCTTCTCCCTTGCTGGCCCCTTTTACCAGTCCGGCAATGTCGACAATTTCTACCGTGGTAGGAACGATGCGGTCCGGATCTACCAGTTCGGCCAGTTTGTTGAGGCGTTCATCGGGTACGGTGATAACCCCTACGTTCGGTTCAATAGTACAGAATGGGAAATTGGCTGCCTGCGCTTTCGCGTTGGACAGGCAGTTGAAGAGTGTCGATTTTCCGACGTTCGGCAAACCGACGATACCACATTGTAATGCCATAATTTATTGTTTGTTTTTTAATCTATTTCTACAGATAATCCGCTAATTTTCTGCAAAGATAGTGAAAGCCGCGCGCAGAGGCAAATAGAAAACGCAGTTTTCTGAATTTGACTATGCCGAGGCGCCTCCTGTCTTCTGGAAAGATAGTGAAAGCCGCGCGCAGAGGCAAATAGAAAACGCAGTTTTCTGAATTT